>JAEEGH010022718.1_pt1 | contig 12833 bp, 9 predicted proteins | sample 9134181 | NCBI WGS metagenome assembly JAEEGH01 (sample SAMN16246544, study PRJNA631951) | gut metagenome | biome: gut microbiome; feature: rumen; material: DP-attached | host: Bos | place: Iran: Karaj | collected 2018-10 | reverse complement strand
CGATGAGATGGGCCTGCTCGGCGCAGCTGTCGCAAATCTCGGCATCGATGCCTTGGATGAGCAGCCGCACTTCGGAGGCTTTCCTGCCACAAAACGCGCAAACGCCTGACTTCTTTGCCATGGATTATGCCTGTTTGTTCTTGATGAGCACCTCGTCGATCATGCCGTATTCCTTGGCCTCGGCGGCGGTCATCCAATAGTCGCGGTCACTGTCGGCCCACACCTTGTCGTAGGTCTGGCCAGAGTGCTTGGCGATGATTTCGTACAGTTCCTTCTTCAGCTTCTGGATCTCGCGTGCCGTGATTTCGATCTCAGTGGCCTGGCCTTCCACGCCGCCCATGGGCTGGTGGATCATGATGCGCGAGTGGGGAAGGGCTGAACGCTTGCCCTTGGTGCCGGCGCACATCAGCACGGCGGCCATCGAAGCGGCCATGCCGGTGCAGATGGTGGCCACGTCGGGCATGATGAACTGCATGGTGTCGTAGATACCCAAGCCGGCATACACGCTGCCTCCGGGCGAGTTGAGGTAGACCTGGATGTCGCGCTTAGAGTCGGTCGACTCAAGGAAGAGCAGCTGGGCTTGGATGACGTTGGCCACATAGTCGTCGATGGCGGTGCCGAGGAAGATGATGCGGTCCATCATCAGGCGGCTGAACACATCCATCTGGGCCACGTTCAGCTGGCGCTCCTCCACGATATAGGGAGTCAGCGAATTGTTGATGGCCGAAGTATATTTGGCGTAAGTGGTACTGCTGATGCCACAATGTTTGGTGGCGTATTTCTCAAATTCTGTCATAGATTGTGATATTATTCTTTAACTATGAGGTAACGCCGAAGCGGCAATAAAATTGCCCCTGTAACAAAAAAAATGGAAATGTAGATACAACTACGCCTTGCCGAGAAGACCGGGACGGCGTTTGCGGGTGCGCTCGACGGCCTGTTCCATGCGCCACTGCTCTATCTTGGCGTGGTTTCCACTCAGCAACACATCAGGCACCTTCCAGCCCCTGAATTCGGGCGGCCGGGTGTATTCGGGCGGCGCAACAAGACCGTCCTGAAAAGAGTCGCCCAATGCAGATTGTTCATCGCCTATCACTCCGGGAATAAGACGGATGACCGTGTCGGCAATGACCGCAGCAGCCAGTTCGCCGCCCGTCAGCACATAGTCGCCTATCGAAATCTCCATGGTGATGAAATGCTCCCTTATGCGCTCGTCCACCCCCTTGTAGTGGCCACAGAGAATCATCAGGTTCTCCTTCAGCGAAAGGGTGTTGGCCATCGGCTGCGAGAGCATCTCGCCATCAGGTGCCGTATAGATAATCTCGTCGTAGCTGCGCTGGCCCTTCAGCTCCTCGATGCAGTTGGCCAAAGGTTCCACAGCCATCACCATACCGGCGCCGCCGCCATAGGGATAGTCATCCACACTGCCGTAGCGCGAAAGGGAATAGTCGTGCAAATCGTGGAACACCACCTCCACAATACCCTTCTTCTGGGCACGACTGAGGATGGACTCCTCAAAGAACATGCTCATCATGTTGGGGAAAAGTGTGAGAATATCCAGTCGCATGTCAACGTATTCTAATGGTACGGCCGGGCTTAAGCACCGAGGTCTCCTTGAGGCCGTTGAGCTGGCACAGTTTCTTCACTGTGGTGCCGTTGCGCTTGGCAATGCGGCTGAGGGTGTCGCCCGTGCGAATCTTATAGGTCTTGCCGCCGTCGCTGTAGTTGCCCGCACGCGAGCGGGAGCTCTGGTTGGAATAGCCCGCCTTGGCCCGCTTGCGGAACGACTCCTTGGTCAGGTGCAGCGTGGGTTTGATGAGGGTACGCGTCTCGCAGCTGATGACATCTTCGGGGTTCATGGCATTGCCGTTGTAGCGAATCTCGAAATGCAGATGGCTGCCGCGCGAGCGCCCTGTGTTGCCGCACAGGCCTATCTCCTCCCCTGCTTTGACACGGGTGCCGGGGGTCACATGGCGCTTGGAGAGGTGGGCATAATAGGTCTCCAGCCCGTTATCGTGACGGATGACGATGAGGTTTCCGTAGGAACGGTTGTATTTCGAAAAGCGCACCACCCCGTCGAAAGCGGCGTAGATGGGTTCGCCTGTGGGCATGGCAAGGTCGAGGCCGTAGTGGAAACGGCGGCGACGGGGACCGAAATGGGAAGACGGACGCGCATACTCAGGCGTGGGGAACACAAAGTACTTGTTGTTCCCGGCATCGGTCAGCTGGATATCCACCGGCTCCATGTCCGAGATGTCCATTTTCAACGTGTGCACCAGCCCCGAGTCGCCGGCCATCAAGATGTCGTCCTCGCTCTCCGTGCCGGGGTCGTCGTGCTGCGATAGAGCATATCGGGGCGTTACAATGCCCATGCCCTCCTCGTCGTCGGGCTCCTCCACCCGCTCGCGGGGTTTCTCCAAGACACCCTGGTTAAACACTTGCGGGGTCTCGCCACTCTGCGGGATTTCCTCATAATAGAAAGGCTCCTGGTTGGCGTTCTTGCTCTCGATGTCGTCAGCCACATCGACAGTGTCGTTGTTCACCTTCTTGGTCTTCTTTGCACCATAAGGCTCGGTACGCACACCCGAGTATTCGGGATCGCTGGTCTTGAACTTGTTTTCCAGCTTATTATGCTTAATCTGCCCCCCTTGCGTGTTGGCATACACACGGGGCTTGTTTTTGTTCTGCTTAGCGTTAGGACGATCCTGGGCAACGGCCGAAACAGGCACGAGCAGCAACAGAATCAGTGATATATAGTAAATGTATTTCTTCATAACGACAATGCAAAGGTACGAAAAAAATTGCGAAACACGAAAATTAATAATTATTAAAACCCTCCCCTCTCCACATTTCACCGCCCTTGAACCGTTGTTTCGCCCATCGTTTTCCCATCGTTCTTCGATCGTTCTTCGATCGTTTTCCCTTTCACAAGGGGAAAAATAAAGAATAACGATGAAATTACGAAAGAGTAATAATCGGCGTTACAAGGGGGTTTTGTGGGGTGTTGAGGTAAGAATCAGTAATTTTGGGATAGCTGGCGTAAGATGAGGAAAGTTGGCGTGAGAGGATAATGTTTTTCTGTAATTTTGCAGCCGGAATGCCTGTGTCTTTGGGAAGAGCGGAAATCCTTCGCCATCAGTTCTGGAGACTGTACTGCTTCCGTTGCAGGAGATAGTCTATCACCTGGTCCACCAGCTCGTTGCGGGCCTGCTGCAGGAGGGTTTGTGCCTCGAGGTAGTCTTTCATGCTGTTCATCCCTGCCTCGAAATAGTTCTTCACTTCGGTGAAGTTGTCGCCGGCCTGTTCCATGGCATGTCGGCGCACGGCTATGAGGCTGTAGGATTCATTCATCGCGCTCCACGACTGGAATGTCTGCAAAGCGAGTTTCTCTTGCAGGTCCCGACGGGTGTTTTCGGCCTTTTGGCGCATAAACTCTTCTTTGCGGATGTTGTGGGCGGTTTCCCACCAAGCGGTGACGGGGATGTTGACGGTGGCGAAGATCAGCCCATTGGCCTGCATTGCGGGGCGGGCTATGTTGTTGTAGCCATAGGTGGCACCCACGGCCACCTGCGGGAGCGCCTCGCCCGCGGCCATGCGTTTCTGCAGGCGTGCCGCCTCGGTGCCGATTTCGAGCAGACGGCTTTCGCTGCGGCGGGCAACGGCCTCGGCAAGGTCAACGTAGGGCAACGGTGCGGGGATGGCGGACTCCTGCAACGAGAGGGTGTCGAAAGTATAGCGTACACTGTCATACGGCACACCCATGTACTGGCACAGGGCACGTGTGGCCAGTTCGAGGCCATCGGCCAGCTGCACTCCGGCCACTGCAAGTTCGCTCTGCTTGATTTGTACCTTGAGGAGGTCGTTGCGGCTGGTGACCCCTGCCTCCACAGCTGCCGAGGCATCGCGCTCAAGGGTGTCGAGCATGAGCTGCACTTGATGCAGGGTGCGCTGTTTCTCGTAAAGCGATACAATCTTCCAATAGAGGGTGTAGACATTCATCTCCACTTCGTCGCGTGTCATGAGGAGCTGCAGTTCGGCCGCCTGCACCCCAAGTTTGGCCAGCCTGTTGCCATTGATGATGCGGCCTCCGGCAAAGACAGGCTGCATGAGTGTGGCGTTGGCAAAAGCACCATGGTCGAGCATTTGCAGCTGAGCATCGATTGAGATGCGGTCGATAAACCAGTTCACCAGCCCGGCCACATCGATGTCAAGCCCCAGGTTGTCAATTGCCTGTTGGATGCGCTGCTCATTTTCGTCTATACTGATGGGCTTGCCATCGAAAGCTGCGGAGACGTTGATGTTCTCCTTGTTCTCCGAAGCTTTCACGTCGATGAGCGGGTGATGAGCCTGGAAGTAGCCCGCCATGACACCCAGCGAGGGGAAATACTTGGTCAATGCAGCGCGGCGGGTCTCGCGGGCGGCAGACAAGTCGAGTACAGCGTTTTTGACAGCCGTTTGGTTACGCAGGGCAAGTGCCACACAGCTGTCGGGGCTGAGGCGGCAGACCGCCGCCGTTGACGATGGCGACTGGGCAAACACATTGACGGCCAAGGAGAGAAACAGGATTATAGTCAGTCTTTTCATTCAGGAATAATTGAAGATTGGAAATGGAAGCAAGGTGTTTGGAGACTTTTAGTTGTAACTTTTTGCTTTTTCAAAGAGTTTCCAGTAGGCCACGGGCAGCACCGTGACGATAAGGGCAATGGCGCAGACCGTGCCGAAACAGATGACTATGCCCATGGGCATCCACAGCGTGCTGCGGTGGATAATCATGGGTATGACCCCCACCGCAGTGGTGGCACTGGTGAGGAAGATAGGCCTCATGCGGCGGCGGCCGGCCTCGAACGCCACCTCTTTGATGGGACGGCCTTCGGCACGCAACTCCTCGGCATAGTCGAACATGACAATGGTGTTGCGCACGTTGATGCCGATAAGGCTCACAATGCCTATGATGGCTGTGAGGCTGACGTCAGCCCCGAATATCCAAAGACCCACAAAGCCTCCCAGCAGGCACAGCCCTGTGCCGCAGAGCGACAGAAGGGTGAGCCTAATCTTCTTGAAGTTGAACAGCAGGAAGAAGAAGACTATGGTGATGGCAGCTATAAGGCCAATGATTATACCGCCCATGTTGTCCTGGTTGACGGCATCGAGACCGCCGTAGGACATGGTGATTCCCTCGGGTAGCATGGCGGTGAACTCGCCTTCGAGCCAGGGACGCAGTTTCTTCATCACTGTAGGTTGGCTGCGGCCAAAGCGGAGGTCAGCCCCTACGGTGGCACAGGGTATGCCGTTGCGGTGGACAATCTGTGCGGGCTGCCAGTCGGGACTGATGGTTGCCACCTGCCGCAGAGGCACCCACACACCGGGAACAGCGGCAGGCACAAGGGTGTTCTGCAATTGGTCGAAGTCCAACCCCTTGTAGGAAGCCACGCTGTCGTGCACCGACTGCGGGGTTGTGGCCCGGTCAATCTTCAGCGTGACCTGCAGCGGATAGTCCTTTTCCCATACCGTGGTGACGGGCAGCCCGTCGAAGAGTGTGGCAAGGTTTGCCGAAAGGACAGCCTTGGTGACACCCAGCCGCGAGGCCTCCTCGGGCTTGAGGTCAATGCGCACGGTGGGCAGACTGCCTTCCATGTCGTTGTGCACCCACACCAGGTCGTCATCGTGCGACTGCATAAAGCACTTCAGCGTATCGGCATACTGTCGCAGAAGGGACTGGTCCTCGCCGTAGAGACGCACCTCCACGGGGTTCTTGACCCCTTGGTAGTCGAGCTGCTTGACCCGTATCACCGCATTGGGATAGGCATCGACGTAGGTGTCCTTGTAGCGTTTGATTACCCGCTCGGTGACATCGTAGTCCTTGGTGCGGACAATCATCTGGGCATAGTTTTTGGCGGGCATGTTGGGGGAATAGGCCGCCATGAATCGTGGGGAACTGCTGCCCACAAAAGTGGTGACCCCGACGATGTCTTTGTCCTGGCTGAGCACCTGCTCGAAGTCCTGGCACACCTGCGCCGTCTGCTGCAGCGAGGCTCCTGCGGGCAGGTGTATCTCGACGGCAAAGCTGTCGCGCTCGGCCTTGGGCATAAGCTGCAACGGGAGGTGGAAAAACAGCAGCACCGCCAATCCCACGGAGAGGAATCCCGCCCCGATGGTGGGCCAGGGATGGCTGAAACAGAGGCGTAGCAGCTTTTCGTAGCCTGTCTCCAGCCCGTTGAAGAAGCGGTTCTGTGTCCTTGTCAGCACATTCTCTCGCCGCCGTCTGTCGGGCTTTATCATCTTTTGCTCAAGCCACGGAGTCAGCAGCATAGCCAAAGCCAAAGAGATGCCGAGGGAGATGCTGATGGTTGTGGGGAAGAACTTGACAAAGTCGGCCAGCGGCCCCACCATGGTGAAGAGGAAGGGGAAGAAGATGGCACAGATTGAAATTGTGGCCACTATGAGCGACGGGAAGAAGGTCTTGGCACTGTGCACCGCAGCATGCCACGGGCGCTCGCCATGACGCAGGTTGTCCATATATCCGTCTATCATCACGATGCTGTCGTCCACTATCATGCCTAGCGTGACGATGAGAGCGGCCAGCGTGACGGTGTTCATCTCGTAGCCGATGATATACATGACCGAGATGGTGATGGCTGTAGTGAGGGGTATTTCTATTGCAGGGATGAGCGCAGAGGTGATGGGGAAAAGCATCAGCATGACGGCAATGACCACAAGGATGGCCGTGAGCAGGTCTTTGAGGAACGACCAGATGCTGTCGTCCACCACTTTGGGGAGGTCAGTAATGCGGGTGAGGTTCACCCCGTCGGGCAGCACGCGCCTGAAATCCTGCAGCACAACATCTACATCCTCGCCGAACTTGACAATATTGTTGCCCGGACGCATCTCGATGCTCAGCACCAAGGCCTGGTTGCCGTCCTGTGTGATATAGCTGGAGGGGATGGCATAGCAGCGCTCTATGCGCGCCACGTCTTGCAGCCGGACAGCCTGTCCCCATGGGGAAGTGTATATCACCTGTTCGCCCAGCTCGCGCTCCGACTGGTATGGGCTTGACACATGCAGGGGGACCACCTCGCTGTCAACCGTGAGTGTGCCACCGATACTGAGCAGTCCCTGGCTGAAAAGCTGCGCCGTGACGGCCTGGTAGCTGATGCCGTAGGAGGCAAGTTTCTCTTTATCTACATAGACATCCAGCTCCTCATGCTGGCCGCCGAAAGACTTGATATTGCCCACCGCCGGCACACTGCGCAACCTTCTCTTGAGCATGTCCATATAGCTGTCCATCTCGCGGTAGGTCTTGTCGCGCGAGTCCAGCGACACCAGCAGCGAGGAGGTATTGCCGAAATCGTCCACCACCACCAACGCCAGTACACCGGCAGGGAGTTGGCTCTTAAAGTCCTTCAACCCGTGGCGTATCTTTGACCACACCTCAGTCTGGTTCATGACGCTGTTGTCTAGCTCCACATAGATATAAACGATGCCCTCTTTTGAATAGCTGTGAGTGCCTTTCTTGCTCACCTCCTGAAAGGTGAAGAGGTATTCCTCGAGGGGTGTTGTCACCTGCTGCTCCACCTCCTCGCTGCTTGCGCCGGGATAGACAGCGGCGACAATGCCTTGACGGATAACAAACTCGGGGAACTCCTGCTTGTTCATCTTGTCAAGTCCATAGATGCCCAATACGACCAGTAGCCCGACTATCAAGAAGATGATTTTCGGGTTTGCCATCACTGTTTCGGTGATTCCTCTGCGTTTCTTCATCGGGACATCCTACAGACTCTTACATGTTGTCATTTCACTGTCGGGTTCACCGTCATTCCCTCCGACACTTTCAGCATCCCGTCCACAATCACGGTGTCGCCTTCCTGCAGTCCGTTGCTTATGAGTACACCCGTGCGTGTCAAGTCGGCCACACTGATGCTCTGCCTGCGGGCTTTGCCTTCCCTGACTATCCAGACATAGCGGCTGTCGTCGTTGGCCAGCTGCACAGCCCTTTCCGGCAACTCGAAGCCCTCGCCCGCCACTGTGGCCGGCAAACGGCAGCTGCACACCATGCCGGGCAGCAGACCCTTGGGCGTGCGCTGCAGACGGACACGGAAACTATAGCTATGAGCCACCACATCGGCGGTCACATCCCTTTCCGCCACCACGCCGGGCAACGCCATGCCCGTGGAGTCGGGCAAGGCACTGATATCCACTACCACCTTACTGCCCATGCCGATTTGGTTCACATCTACTTCGGGGATGCTCATGCGCACGAAAAGGCTCGACGTGTTGACGATGTTCAGCACCGGGACACCCGGCGCGGCATGTGTGCCGCTCTCCACCAGCACTCTCTCCACTGTTCCACCCACAGGGGCATACAGGCTGCAGTCGTCCAAGCGGCGTTTGGCGATGTCATATGCGTTGCGGGCTTGGTTATAGCGGGTCTGCACTTCGACCCATTTTATCTCGGGCAGGCTGCCTTTGTCGTACACCTGTTTGGCTCTGGCATATCCGTCGCGAGCCTGCTCGAGGGCTGCCTCGGCGGCGGCACAGGCGTTGGTGGCGTCGCGGCTGTCGATGGTGGCCAGCAGGTCTCCGGCCTTGACATGCTGTCCGTCGCGTACATGTATGGCTGTGATGCGCCCTCCTACGCCGAAACTGACCGGCGTGGTCGAGGCTTCCTCTACGGTGCCCACATACGAGCGGTGGCTCTGCACGGTGCCATTGTGGACTACTACGGTGCCAACCGTCACCGCCTCTCGTCCGGCCTCCTGCGTCTTGCCGGCACAGGCGGCCAGCATGGCGCATACGGCTGCCAGGCAGAATCGCTTCACCAATGTGTGATGTCCGATCATCAGAGGTCGCGCATTTCCTGTTTCAAGAACTCCAGCGCAGGGGCGGCGGGGTTGCTTCCGGCGGCCACTGTGGCGAAGATGGTGCTTGCCAGACGGGCGGGGTCGGCATCGTCGGGGATGGTGATGGCGGCAGAGTTGATGACGCCCACCATCTCGTCTTTTGCCTGACGGATGCGGTTCCACGCCTCGCTGGAGATATAGACCTGCTGGCTGAGGTTGTGTTCCCATTCGTCGCGGATGGTCTTGGTCATCACGCCCTGCAGCAGTTTGGTGTCCATTCCCGGCTGGTAGCAGCGCAGCACAAGGCTCTCGGGCGAGATGCGCTCAAGGAACAGTGCCATGCGCTCGTAGGCCTGCAGCCGTATGGGGGTGACGAGTTTCACCGCCTCGCGGTGCTCATCGACCCGCATCTGCAGCATCTGCATCTTCTGCTGGTTGTCGAAATAGTGCTTGGCAATGCGGTAAAAGATGTAGCCTGTAAGTGCCATCGTTGCCAGTATGGCCACTATCAGGATGATAATAATGAGATAGAATTTCATACTACTTATTGCTTAATTGCTTCAATCCAGTTTCAACACGGCGAGGAAGGCGCTCTGGGGCACCTCGACGTTGCCCACCTGGCGCATGCGTTTCTTGCCCTCTTTCTGCTTCTCAAGGAGCTTGCGCTTACGGGTGATGTCGCCGCCGTAGCACTTGGCCGTCACATCCTTGCGCACCTGCCGCACGGTCTCTCGGGCGATAATCTTGCTGCCGATGGCCGCCTGGATGGCCACATCGAACTGCTGGCGGGGGATGAGGTCTTTCAGCTTCTCGCACATGCGGCGCCCGATGGGATAGGCATTATCGACATAGGTGAGCGTGGAGAGCGCATCGACGGGGTCGCCATTAAGGAGTATCTCCAACTTCACCAGCTTGGAGGGTCGGAAGCCGTTGAGGTAATAGTCAAACGAGGCATAGCCCTTGGAGATGCTCTTGAGCTTGTCGTAGAAGTCGAACACCACCTCGCCCAGCGGCAGGTCGAAGGTAATCTCTATGCGGTCGGTGGTGAGGTAGGTCTGGTTCTTGAGGATGCCGCGTTTGTCCATGCAGAGCTTGATGACCGAACCGATAAAGTCGGCCTTGGTGATAATCTGTGCGTGGATATAGGGCTCATACACCTCGGCGATGTTGTTGGGTTCGGGCATGCCGGAGGGGTTATAGACATCCTTCTCCTCACCGTTGGTCAGTTTCACCTTGTACTGCACGTTGGGCACCGTGGTGATGACGTCCATGTTGAACTCCCTTTCAAGACGTTCCTGCACAATCTCCATGTGCAACAGCCCCAGGAATCCGCAGCGGAAACCGAAACCCAGCGCCAAAGAGCTCTCCGGCTCGAAGGTGAGCGAGGCATCGTTAAGCTGCAGCTTCTCGAGCGAGGCGCGCAACTCCTCGTAGTCGTCGGTATCAACGGGATAGACACCAGCGAACACCATAGGCTTGACGGCCTCGAAGCCCTCGATGGCCTTGTCGCACGGACGTTCCACATGGGTGATGGTGTCGCCCACGCGCACCTCCTTGGAGGTCTTGATGCCGCTGATGATGTAGCCCACGTCGCCGGCACTCATCTCCTTGCGGGGTTCCATATTCAGGCGCAGCACACCGATTTCGTCGGCGTGGTAGTCCTTCTCGGTGCTGACAAACATCACATGGTCATTGGTCTTGATGGTGCCGTTCATGATGCGGAAATAGCTGATGATGCCGCGGAAGGGGTTGAAGACAGAGTCGAACACCAACGCCTGCAGCGGAGCCGACGGGTCGCCCTTGGGGGCGGGAAAACGGTCAACGATGGCGCGCAGCACTTCCGGCACACCCATGCCAGTCTTGGCGCTGCACGAGAGAATCTCCTCGCGCTTGCAGCCCAGCAGGTCGATAATCTCGTCGGCCACCTCCTCGGGCATAGCGCTGTCGAGGTCGATTTTGTTCATCACCGGGATAATCTCCAGGTCGTTCTCCAAAGCCAGATAGAGGTTGGAGATGGTCTGCGCCTGGATGCCCTGCGTGGCGTCCACCACCAGCAGCGCCCCCTCGCACGCGGCAATGGAGCGGCTCACCTCATAGCTGAAATCCACATGACCGGGGGTGTCAATCAGGTTCAGCACAAAGTCCTTGCCTGCGTTCTCCCCTTCGCCGTCGTGGCGGTAGTTCATCTGGATAGCGTGGCTCTTGATGGTGATGCCGCGCTCCTTCTCCAGATCCATATCGTCCAGCACCTGGTCCTGCATATCGCGCTGCGAAACGGTAGCGGTATATTCCAAAAGACGGTCGGCCAGCGTGCTCTTGCCGTGGTCGATGTGGGCTATAATACAAAAGTTGCGTATGTTGTTCATCGTATATTGTGTGTCATTCAAGTCCTTGCCGTTCCCGGAGCATTCCGTGCACAGCAGTAAAACAAAAATGCAAATATACACTTTTTTTTTGGAAAATTGAAAATATTGATGGTTTCACTTGATGATAGCGTCCCGTCAGGGACGCGAACATGCTTATCTCGGTACAAGATAATTGGCATCCCTGCCGTAAAAAACATGCATCTCTGCATTATTTTTATTGCTATTTACCATTTTTTTTGTACTTTTGCATCGTGAATTTACGGAGTACAACTCCTGATTTTACAAGAAAATACGGAGTACAACTCCACATATTTAAAGAATCTAATTCATGGCAATATGCTAGATAGAATACTCAAAATCAAAGATGCAGAAGAGGAAAGTGTATTTCTTTTTGGTGCTCGCCAAACGGGAAAGACAACATTACTGCTTAAACTTTTTCCGAACAATAAATTCTACGACCTGCTTGAAACCGATACCTACGAACGTCTAAGAAGAAATCCCTCCTTACTGCGCCAGGAGTTGGCCACCGCTCAAAGTGGCGACATAGTCATCATTGACGAGATACAGTTAATACCCGAGCTGCTGAATGAAGTACATTGGCTTATCACACGACAAAACATCCACTTCATCCTGAGCGGCTCCAGTGCTCGGAAATTGAAACGCAGAGGTGTCAACACCCTTGGTGGCCGTGCCGTTAGAAATATGCTGTACCCACTCGTCAGTGCGGAAGTGGACAATTTCGATGTAGTGAAGGCTGCCAACAGCGGCATGCTGCCCACCCACTATCTGAGCACCAGCGACCGCCAGTTAGAGAAACGCATGCAGGCCTACATCTCCGTTTATCTGAAAGAAGAAATTGCAGCCGAAGCATTAGTGCGCAAACTCGCATCCTTCAACCGCTTTATGGAAGTAGCGGCTCTCACCGATGGCGAAATAGTCAATTACAACAACATCGCCCAAGACTGCGGCATCGACGCAAAGACTGTCAAAGAGTACTTTGCCATATTGGAGGAAACGCACATTGGATACATGATTCCAGCTTTTTCCCGTGTAGTGAAACGCCGACTCAATCAGGCTCCCAAATTCTACTACTTCGATGTTTCAATACCCAACTACCTCCTACACCGCCGTAACATGCAGCCGGGAGGCGATGATTTCGGCCATGCTTTTGAACATCTGATAATTCAGGAAATCGTCGCTTACCTCGGCTATCACGACTACGAAAATGCTCTCTCCTACTGGCACACCCATACGGGATTCGAAGTCGATGCCGTCCTCGGCGATGCCGATGTGGCTATTGAAATCAAATCCTGCCAAGAAGTACAGTCCCGCCACCTGCGCGGCCTAAAGGCATTTGGCGAAGAACACCCCAATGCCCGCCTCATCATCGTATCCCTCGATGTCGCACCTCGCACCTTCAACAATGTCGAAGTCATGCCGGCAACCCATTTCCTACAAGAACTCTGGAACCATAAAATCTACTAACCGTAGAGTCAATAACGAATGAAAAATGGCGATTCGTCCCGACAAGGACGCGACCTTGCATAACACGGTACAAGAGGACAAAGTCCTCGCAGTGCCGTGAGGAGACGGTCGATGAGCCAGCGGCCCGACAGGGACGCGACCTTGC
>JAEEGH010022716.1_pt1 | contig 12834 bp, 7 predicted proteins | sample 9134181 | NCBI WGS metagenome assembly JAEEGH01 (sample SAMN16246544, study PRJNA631951) | gut metagenome | biome: gut microbiome; feature: rumen; material: DP-attached | host: Bos | place: Iran: Karaj | collected 2018-10 | reverse complement strand
GGCTGACGCGCGTGAGGAGCGTCGCGCCATGGCGGCTCGCGAACTCGGCGTGCAGAAGACGTATGCCGACGGGGCGGACATGATCGCGGAGGGCGATTTTGACGTCGTGTTCGTCTGCGCGCCGACATATCTGCATAAGCCGTTCGCAATTCAGGCGTTGGAGAAAGGCTGCCATGTGTTCTGCGAAAAGCCGATGTCGCTGAACGTCGAATGCTGCCGTGAAATGGCGGCCGCCGCGGAGAAGTCGGGAAAGAATTTCATGATCGGTCAGGTCCTTCGTTTCTGGGACGAATACATCTATCTGAAAAAAGCCATCGACGAGAAGATGTTCGGAGAACTGCGGGCGTTGTCCATGACGCGCGTCGGCGGCGTGTCGGTCGGCTACGAAGGATGGTTTCTGGACGAAGAGCGCGGCGGCATGCAGATCTTCGACCGCCACATCCATGACACGGATGCGATCCTGTGGATGCTTGGAACGCCGAAAGCTGTTCTTTCCCACGGTGTTAGCTATGACAACCGCACGCAGGGCGGCATCTTCCATAATTTCACGCAGTATCTGTACGACGGCAACATCATCGTGAGCGCGGAAGGCAGCGCGGACGCCCCGCAGGGCTTCCCGTTCACGGCGGCCTACCGTGCGTTCTTTGAAAACGGCCTGCTGGAATTCAACAGCCGCAACAAACCCGCGCTGCTGGTCTACAAAGGCGGCGCTCCGGAGGAAGTCGATCTGTCGTCCAGCCTTGCGGAGCTGAAGAGCGGCCTGAACATCACGACGGCCGGCCCGTATTTCAACGAACAGGCCTATTTCTTCGACTGCGTCCGGAAAGGCGTCAAGCCGACGACGGTCACGGCCGCGACGGCGATGGAGACGATCCGCGTCGTGAAGGCGGAGATCGAAAGCGTTCGGACCGGCAAGGCCGTGACGTTGTAGTGGCAGTCATTTAGGAGTGTTCTGAACCATGCGTCTGCTTGTGTCATGCGTCCCGTTCGACGACGGTCGTTCCGGCATATCCGTCTACATTCGACACGTCATCCGTGAGCTTGCCGCGCAAGGCCATGATCTGACGCTGCTTGTCGAACACGGCATGTCACATCATTTCAATGGTTTCAAGACGATTGAAATGCCGTCGTTCACGCGTCGCGCCGTGTTTTCCATGATCTACCATGCGTTCGTCGTGCCGTTCACGATTTCGCGGGACAAATACGACGCATGCCTGATCACGGCGGCGAACAGGCGGGCCTTCCTGTTCTATCCGGTCCCCACGATGGCGGTCGTGCATGATCTTTCGCAATATCATGTTGAAAACAAATATGATGCGTTTCGGACCTTCTATATCAAAAAGGTGCTTCCATGGCTGGTTCGCGGCAGTCGGTTCGTGGCGGCCGTCAGCCATGCGACGGCCGCCGATCTGGAACGCTACTGGCATGTTCCGCATGAGAAAATCCATGTGGCGTACAATGGCCTGAGCCTGCCGGAAACGCATCGGACGGGCTGGCTCGCCGCCCATCCGCGGCTGAAGGCAGGCCACTATATGTTTTATGTATCGAGACTTGAGCATCCAGGCAAGAATCATGTCCGCCTGATACAGGCCTATGAAGGCCTGCCTGAAGATTTGCGGCACGACTACCCGCTCGTTTTGGCGGGAGCGGACTGGCCGGGAAGCGAAATAATCCATGAAACGGCGGAAAAATCGCCTGCGAAAGACGACATCGTGTTCTGCGGTTTCGTGGATTCCGCGGACATGAAGGAGGCGTATGAAAACGCCGCCTGCTATGTCTTTCCCTCTCTGTTCGAAGGGTTTGGACTGTCGCTGATCGAAGCCATGCATTACGGCGTGCCTTGCGGCTGTTCGAACACGTCCAGCCTTGGGGAGATCGGCGGAAATGCGTCCGTCCAGTTCGATCCGACGTCCGTCGATGAAATCCGCAAGGCGTTGACGACATTGCTGACGGACGAAACGGAACGCGCGCGTCTCCGCGCGGAAGGCCCGAAGCGCGCGGAGCAGTTCAATTGGCGGAACCATGCTCGAATCCTTTCCGACGCCATGATGCAGATGTGCCGTCGTGGCAATTGAGGGAGAAGATGGCAGGCCGTCGTCCTTTTGAATCTTTGTACATTCATGTCCCGTTTTGTCATGGGAAATGCGATTATTGCGCGTTTTATTCATTGGGAAGATATGGCCGTCCGGAGCAAGAGGCGTATATCCATCGCATGCTGGTGGAAATGGCGGAACGCTCAAGTGATTGCGCGACATTGCGTTCCGTCTTCTTCGGCGGGGGGACGCCGACGGCTTTGGACGATGATCTGTTTGAAAAGCTTCTGGACGGCGTAAGGAGCCATTTCCGTTTTTCAGACGACACGGAATGGACCATCGAAGCCAATCCTGAATCGCTTTCCGAAGAGAAAATCGCCATCATGGCGTCGCATGGCGTGACGCGTCTCAGCATGGGAATCCAGAGCTTCGCCCCGCGGACCCGTATGACTCTGGGCCGCCGCGGCCATCTGGAAGGGCTTGAAAGCAAGGTGGATGCGATTCGGAAAGCGGGAATCCGCCACATCAATTTCGACTTCATCTACAACGTGCCTGGCCAGACGCCGGATGACTTCCGCATGGATTTGCGGAAGGCGTTGATGCTGAGGCCGGACCATGTCTCCGCATACGCCCTGACCATCGAAGAGGGCACAGATTTGGCGAAGCACGAAACCGCCGTGGACGACGATGACTTTCTAGAATTCTGGCGGCTTGCCGATGATATTCTCGCGGAAGGCGGACTGCGCCGCTACGAAATTTCCAATTTTGCGAAATCAGACTGCAAGTGCCGTCATAACAACGATATCTGGCATGGGGCGACATACTTGGGAATCGGGCCGGCCGCGACATCGTTCGACGGAATGGACCGCTGGACACAAGTCTCCGATTTGCGTAAATGGCTTGACGGCGACACTTCTGAAATGGACATCCTTCCGCCTGATAAACGCGACGCGGAGATACTGGCGTTCGGCATGCGGACGGTGGACGGCTGGACATGGCGGCAGTTTGCGGAACGTACAGGTGTCGACGCGAAGTCTCTTCGCGGGAAAGAAATTTCACGGTTGCAGCAACTTGGACTTGTCATGACTGATGACAAAGGATTTCGTCCGACCGCCCGTGGATTGCTTTTCAATGACGAAATTGTGATGGAATTGCTATAAAAAATATTTGCTTATTGCATTTTCTCCAAGTATATTATTCATGGTTTAATGTGCAAAGGGATGCAAAGGCCTTGAATGGCCGTAGAATCCATGGATTTGAAGGTCGATATGAAACAACGATTGCTGGAAGCACTGAAAAAAGCGAACGCGGATTACGCGGAAATCCGTTTTGAGGAAAACGACGGGACGAGTTTCGCCTACCGCGGCAAGGAGCTGGAAGCGGCTTCGACTGCCTGCAACACGGGCGGCATCGTCCGGGCATGCAAGAACGGTGGCTGGGGTACTTGCGTATTCGATTCGCTGGACGATCTGGAGCAGAAAGTGGCGGACGCCTGCGCGGACGCCGCGTTGGTCGGCAAGGAGAAGACGCAGCTGGCGGAAATCGAAACGCCCGCCGATGTCGTCGCGCCGGTCCAGATGAAGCACGACTACCGTGGCGTCCCGTTCGCGGACAAACTGGCCGTCATCAAGGAGTACAACGATATCATCCTGGGGCAGAAGGGGATGGAATCCAGCTCGGTCAGTTATTCAGAGCAGTTCCGGAAAGTCTATTTCGCCTCCACGAGAGGAAACTACTTCATGGAGGAGCGTCCGCGGATCACGTTGGCGCTGTCTGGCGTGGCCCGCAACGGCTCGCAGGTCCAGCGGGCCCATGATAGCTTTTCATCGACGAACGACTACGATATCGTTTTGAACCATCAGGACAAGGCGTTGGAAGTCGCGCAGCGGACGTTGGATCTGCTGAAAGCCCCTAAATGCGAAGGCGGCCGCTACACGGTCATCATGGATCCCGTCTTCGCGGGCGTGTTCGCGCATGAGGCTTTCGGCCATCTGAGCGAGGCGGACTTCCTGTTCGAAAATCCGCAGATGCGCGACCTGATGAAAATCGGCCGTGTCATGGGAAATCCGGATCTGAACATCACGGACGACGGGACGCTGGCGACGCTGCTCGGCACCCAGATGGTCGATGACGAAGGCACGCCGATGACGCGGACGCATCTGATCAAGGACGGTATTCTGGCGGGCCATCTCCATTCATTGGAAACGGCCGCCAAGATGGGCGAGAAGCCTACCGGCAACGCGCGCGCCATCCGCCGTGGCTGCAGTCCGATCGTCCGCATGACCAACACGTTCATCGAGCCCGGCAATCAGACGAAGGAGGAGCTGTTCGCGGGTGTCGACGACGGCATCTACGCCTGTGGCGCCTTCGGTGGCCAGACGATGATGGAGATGTTCACATTCTCCGCCGCTTACGGCTACCGCATCCGCAAAGGGCGGATTTGCGAACTCCTTCGCGACATCGTCTTGACGGGCAACGTTTTCGAGACGTTGAAGGATATCGACGGAATCGCCGACGATCTGTTGCTTCCGCAGCATGGCGGCGGTTGCGGAAAAGGCGGGCAGGCCCCATTGCCGGTGACGTGCGGCGCGCCGCATATCCGCATTCAGAATGTGGTGGTCGGCGGCAAGGCGTAAGCCTGGGCGAGTTCGGGAAAACAGATTTTTGCAGGAAAAACACCAATGCGTACATCCTATATTGATAAAATGAGCCCGCGCATAAAAGCAGGGCTGGAGCTTGCCGAGAAGCTGGGCGCCTCCGCCGCCCGCATATCGTTCAGCCATGAAGAGCATCGCGGCTGCTCGTTCGAGTCCGGCCGGTTGAAGAACACGGAAGGCGAGGAGACCTTGGGATACCATGTCATGGTCATCGTCGACGGTCATCGCGGCAATGCCTCCGGCAATGTTCCGGATGCGATGGACGACATGGTCCGCCGCGCGATCGAGCTGGCCCGCGTCGGAGCGAACGCCCATTATGAAAAATTTCCGAAACCCGCCGAATATGTCGCTGTCAAACATCATTCGGATTCCGTCCTGAAACTGACGCGGGACAAGATGATCGCGGACTGCCAGGAGATCGTCGATTATCTGAAAGGCGTCGACGACACGCTGGACATCAGCGCCAGCGGCTGGAAATCCGAAGGCGAATCGATTCTCGCGAACAACGCGGGTATGTTCGAGACTGACCGCTATACGCATTGGTCGCTCGGCGGCGGCGTCCAGAAGACGGTCGGAACGGACATGCTCTTCTCCCACGCCTACCGCGGCTGGCAGGAGATCAACGGTTTGTACGACAAGGAATACGTCAAGCGGACGATCGAGACGGATCTGCGCAGGGCGTCCCGCCAGGCCCAGATTCCGGACGGATCCTATCCGCTGATCATCCCGCCGCAGTTCATGGGCGGCTTCCTGTCGCCGGTCATCGGCGGCATGAACGGACGGAACGTCTACAAAGGCACGTCGCCGCTGAAGGACAAGCTGGGCAAGCAGATCGCGGCCGCCAACTTCACGTTGGAGGACAATCCGTTCGTGGACTACTGCCCGCAGTCCGACAGCTACGACGGGGCGGGCATCCCCGCCGTCCGCCGCTATCTGGTGAAAGACGGCGTGCTGCAGCTTTTCCTCTACGATCTGGACACGGCCGGCATGGCCGGAGCGGAGCCGACGGGCAACGACAACTGCTCGCCGCACGCCGCGCGCGTTCTGCCCGGCACGGAGACGTCGGAAGAGCTGTTCAAGAGCGTGAAGCGCGGCCTGTACATCAAGCAGCTGCTTGGGTTCGGGCAGGGCAATCTCGCCAACGGCGACTTCTCCGCGAACGTCGCGTTGGGCTATGTCATCGAGAACGGCGAAATCGTCGGACGGTTGAAGAACGCGATGGTCGCGGGAAACATCTTCGACCTGCTGATGGGGGACATCCGCATCAGTTCCGATCTTGACGCGCAGCTTGGGCAGCCGTACATGCTGATTCCGAACGTGTCCGTCGTCTCCGCGAAAGGATGAATGGTTTCATGAAGACCCGCAGGACATGCGGGCCGATGGTTCACAAATGGAAATAGAAGACAAAATCATGACATTGGAGCAGGCCGTTGCTTGGCACGGCAGGCTGAAGGCCGAAGGCCGGAAGCTTGTCGCGACGAACGGCGTGTTCGACCTCCTGCATCGCGGCCACGCGGAGTATCTCGCGAAGGCGGCGCAGGCGGGTGACGCGCTGCTGGTCGCCATCAACAGCGATGCGTCCGCGCGGCGCATCAAGGGGCCGTCGCGTCCGATCGTGACGGAGTATGACCGCGCCTATCTGCTTGCCTGCATGTCATTTGTCGATGCCGTCGTCATTTTCCCGGAAGACACGGCGACGAACACGCTGGCGGCCGTCCGTCCGGAAATCTACGCGAAAGGCGGAGACTACACGGAGGAGACGCTCGTCCGCGAGGAGTACGCCGTCATGAAGGAGTTCGTGGAAAGATTCGTGTTCATTCCGTTCGTGGCCGGCCACTCCACGACTTCCACGATCCGGAAGGTCAACGGCGAAGCCGTGGAAGAGACGGCGGAGGCCGCCGGAAACGGCCTGAATCCGAAGCTGAACTTCCTGTATGGCCGCCGCAGCGTGCGGAAATACCAGAAGCGCCCCGTCGGGGACGATCTGGTGAAGGAAATGCTTCAGGCCGCGATGGCGGCGCCGTCGGCCTGTTGCAAGGATCCGTGGCATATCATCGTCCTGAAGAAGGAAGAGACGCGCAGGCAGGTCGCAGCGCTGCTGAAGAACGGCGGTTTTCTGGCGGACGCGCCGATGGGATTCGTCGTCTGCGGCGACCTGACAAAGGCGCACGGCGGCGAATTGTCGTACCTTCTACAGGATTGCTCGGCCGCGACGGAGAATCTTCTTCTGGCGGCGCATGCTCTTTCCCTTGGCGGATGCTGGCTTGGCGTCCACCCACGGGCGGATCGGGTCGATGGAATACGGCGGTTGTTTGGATTACCGGAGAAAATAGTTCCTGTCGCTGCGGTGGCGGTCGGCTGGCCGGCGGAGGAATTCAAGGCGAGGACGCGTTTCCGCAATGACGCGGTGACTGAACGATAATATAGTTGGAGCAGAAGATGCAGGGAATTCCTGATAAAACCATAGGTGAACACTACAAGGTGATCGAGGCATTCGAGCATGGCTTAAAATGCCACGACTCGCAGTCGGACACGCTTGTCTGGCTGAAACCTATGCAGGACGAAATCGCAAGCGATCCAGTGTTGCTGGCCGAAGCGAAACGCCGCTGTGAAACGTTGAAGAACATCCATCATGATGGTCTGGCGCGTATGCTTGACGTCGTGTCGGAGGAAGGCGGCAAGACGTACATGGTCATTGAATACGTGGAAGGCGTCACGTTGCGCCGCTGGATGCAGGAGCATCGTCAGGAAGGCGTCATTCCCGCGAAATTCTCGATGCCCATACTCAAGCAACTGGCCAGCGCCTTGGATTTGGCGCATTCCTATAATGAAATCCATCGCCATTTGATGCCGGAATGCATCATGGTCACGGAAAGCGGAACGGCCAAGATCCTGAATCTGGGGCTTCCCTATGCCGGAAGCGACAACGAATGGGTGCGTGAACCATGGCGGAAAAACGGCTGGGAGGCGTTCTACCGCGCCCCTGAACAATGGCGTGGACAGATCTGCACGACATGGACGGACGTTTACGCCCTTGGCTGCATCGCCTACGAGATGCTTTCCGGGCATGTCCCGTTTGACATTCCCGATCTTAATCTCCTGCATGGCGCCGTCCTGCTTGAAATGCCGCCCGCCATCCTCAGTCTGCCTGTGGCCGCGCAGGGGACGATTACCCGAAGCCTGGCCAAGAAGCCCAGCGAGCGTTTCAACAGCTGCGAAGACTACATCCGCGCCTTGGCTTTTGAAACGACGCCGACGAAGACCGTCCCGAAACCGACCACCGGCAGGGTGCCTGCGATTACGCAAACGACGTTGGGGCAGGATTTGGCGAATGTCGCATGGACTGCGGTCGCCAGCGCCGTCAATCCGTATGTTTCCCCTCGTCAGGATACGGGAACCTTGAGGGGGACGACAAAGAACATCCCGGTGGCGCTGCCTTCCCTGCCGAATACCGGAACGGTTCGTTCCATTACAAGACATGTTCCGACGCAATCCGTGACGAAAAACGTGACGGGCAGATATTCTCCGTACAGCACCAGCCATGTCCCGTTGGATCCGAACAATCTTGCGTCCGATTTCTCATGGGGCGATGAAAGCCAGGGGGTGAAAGGCGTCCTGCTGAAAGTGGTCATTCCTTTCATCATCGTCGCGATTGTCGCGTCCGTTATGTACTATATGCTTATCCAGCGAATGGACGAACTAGGCGGGGATGACATTGTCTACACGCAGGAAGACACGAATCAGCTGACGCCGAACCAGATTACCACGACGAGTCCCCTTTATCAGGATGATGAGGAGAATACCGACGAAGAACAAAACACAGAGGAAAAGAGCGATCAGGATTCCGACAAGGAGAACGACTCCGACAAGGGGAATGATTCCGACAAGGAGAAAGACTCGGACACGCCGTCCGACGATTCCCCTCCGTCTCCGTCGGATGAATCCCCGTCGCCTGGCGCGCAACATCAGAAAGAAGACGGCAAGACGGATTCCAAAACGTCATCCGCCGATTCCATTTCCAGTGGAAGTGAGCAAATGTCCTATGGTTCGGACGAAACCGGCGCCGTCACGCCTGTGAAGCCGCGTAAGAAAATGCCGAAAAGCGACAGCATGATCAAGAAGGATGCTCTCGGAACGGCCATTATCGAGGCGTATATCGGCAATCAAAGGATAAGGAACGCGTCGATTACCATCGGCCAAAAGACCTTCGTCGGAACCGTTGACGCAAAGGCTTTTATCTCCGAAAAAAAGAAATTTGACGTATCGGCCGATTTTGTGGACGCGAACCAAAAATCCTATCATGGGGATCTGTCGTTCGTCATCGACTGGGGCGACAAGAGGATCGTCAAAGTGAAGATGGTGAAAGTCGAGGGAAGCGCCATCATCGTGGCGACCGTGGACGGGAAGCCCGTGGAAGGGGCGGATGTTTATATCGACGGAAAGTCCTACAAGACGCCGGATTGCGAAATCGATACGAAATTGGATGTTGAACGCAAGGTCGACGCCAAAGTGTTCTATCACGATGACGTGAGAGGCCAGATGTTCGGTTCGCAGTCGTTCGTCATCGATTGGCGGGGGCCGAAGAACATCTATATTGAACTGAAGGAACGGAAGGTGTTGTCGTCCGCGGAGAAGACCGAAAGGTTTTTGCCGTTGAATGTCGATGATTCAACGGTCACCGACACTCCGTCCGTCGCGAAGGAATCGGAAGACAAGCCTGTTTTCATGGAATTGCTTTGGGTGGAGCCGGGCAGTTTTGAAATGGGCAGTGATTCGGAAGACGCGGGAAGGGAGGAGAAGCCGCGTCATACGGTCCAGATCACCAATGGCTTCTGGCTTGGAAAATATGAAGTGACACAGGAGGAGTATCGTGCGATGGCCCGTTTTGTGGGGCTTGACAACGACCGTTCATCCTATGTCGGCCCGCGCAGGCCGGTTGAATCCATCACCCGCAAGGATGCGGAAAAATGGTGCGAGGCCATTACGCGCAAGGAACGCGACGCGGGACGGCTTCCCTATGGCTATGAATACCGTCTTCCGACGGAGGCCGAATGGGAATATGCGGCAAGAGGCGGACGGAACAGCCGCGGGTACATGTTCAGCGGCGGCAACAAGCTGACGGATGTCGCGTGGTTTGACGCCAATCGCGGGGAAGAAGGCACGAAAAATGTCGGCGGTCTTGAGAAGAACGAGCTTGGCTTCTACGACATGAGCGGGAATGTCCGCGAATGGTGCTATGACCATTATGAATCCTACACGCTGAAGCCCGCCACGGATCCGCTTGGACGCGGCGAAAAAGTGATCGCTCGCGGCGGCAGCTGGCGCAATAACATGAGGGGCAACCGCGTGACGGAACGCGCCAATTACGAGCCGGGCACGGCGGATGACTATATCGGATTCCGTGTCGCCCTCGCGCCTGTGCTGGCGGACTAGGGACATCATCGCCTGTGCTGTTTTTTTTCTTGAAAACAGCCATGTTTTTGTGGATAAATGCTTGAAAATCCTTTAAACGTGCGTATTGTGAAAAAGCGTTTTTTTTGCTTAGGCACAATCGGACAAACCACAAAAAGGAGCTGAAAATGGGCAAGTACGGAAAAGGCGACACGAGCTGGTTCACGCATGACAGATTTGGCATGTTCATCCATTGGGGGCTGTACTCCATGCTGGCGCGCCATGAATGGATCCGCCACTACGAGCAAATCTCCAACGAAGAATACCAAAAGTATTTTGATCTGTTCTATCCGGACATGTTCAACCCGAAGGAATGGGCCAAGGCCGCGAAAGAGGCCGGCATGAAGTATTTCGTCATCACGACGAAGCACCATGAGGGATTCTGCCTGTTCGACAGCAAATGGACGGACTACAAGGCCCCCAACACGCCCATCGGCAAGGACTTGCTGCGCGAAGTCGTGGACGCGTTCCGCGCGGAGGGCCTCCACGTCGGATTCTACTATTCGCTGATCGACTGGCATCATCCGGACTTCACGCTGGACCGCGTCCATCCCATGCGCAACCGCGCGAAACCGGAGGAGTTCAACAAAGGCCGCAACATGAAGCGATATGCAAAATATATTCGCGACCAAGTGACGGAACTGCTGACGAATTATGGCAAAGTCGATATCATTTGGTTCGATTTCAGCTATCCGGGCGAGAACGGAAAGGGCCATGACGACTGGGAGTCTGAAAAACTCGTGAAACTCGTCCGCAAACTCCAACCGGACATCATGATCAACAATCGCCTTGATCTTCCTGGGGCGGAAGATTTTGTGACGCCAGAACAATATACTCCCGACAAAGGGATGACCGATAAAAACGGCAACCCTGTCGTTTGGGAAGCATGCCATACGTTTTCCGGTTCATGGGGCTATCATCGCGATGAAGCATCATGGAAATCGACAAAAATGTGTGTGGAGATGCTGATCAACCATGTGTCGCGCGGCGGCAATCTGCTGATGAACGTCGGTCCGACGTCTCGCGGCTATATCGACCAACGGGCGATGGATTGTCTATCGGCATACGCCTTCTGGATGAAATACAACGCGCGTTCCATCTACGGCTGCGGGCAGGCTCCCGCGGAATTCGTCGCGCCGAATGACTGTCGCTACACGTACAATGCGGAGATGAAACGGCTTTATCTGCATTTTTTCAGTTGGCCATTCAAACACATCCATTTGTCCGGATTGGCGGACAAAGTGAAATATGCGCAGTTGCTTTGCGACGGCAGCGAAATCAAATTCCGCACAAGCGGCAGCGCCGTTCACACGGTGTTGAACAGCACATCGCCAGAAGATGCGTTGACGTTGGAACTGCCTGTTGTCCTGCCGCAATCCGCTGGCGAAGTGCCTGTGGTTGAACTATTTCTTAAGTAACACGTTCATTTCCAATGCCGCCAAAGGTGTCTTGCTTCCGCACGACCACAGGACAGAGATGTGTTCTCCCTAAACTTTATTCGGTAAGAAGGCATTCAGTGTGTCCAGATGGAGCGGAATTTTGTGAAATGGGCGGATTTGTCTGCCGCCGTTCCTTTAAAGATGTTGACGGTTGATTGCAAGTTGCTTACAGCGGGACGGCAGGCGATGACGCCATAGTTAAGACCGTCGCCGGAGAAACATTCGACGGCGGTTGTGTCCATGAAGAGGGTGAGATGGAAGCGGTTGTTGTCGGTAGGCCAGTCCATGACGGCTTTGCCGACAGTAAGTTTCTGCGTTGACGCATCATAGCGGATGTCGATGCCGCGGAAGACGCCGCCGATGACGGCGTCATTTGAAAGATTGGAGGCCGTGATGTCGCAACGGAAAGTCACGGCATCGGGCAGTTTGATGGAGGAGCCATCGAAAGGAATGTGGAGGACGAGCGGGCCGTCGTTAACAGGCGGCATCAGCGGAACATGCGAAAGGCGAAGGCCTTGCAGCGTTTTGACGAGTTTCAGTTCCTGCGGAATCGTCATGCCTTGGTTGAAATTCATGTCCGACGGCGTGGCGGCCTGCAGCCAGTAGATTTGGATACGACGGCCATGCGGTTCATTATTGAACGTCTGGGAAGCGTAGAGATTGCGGCCGCGATGGCTTGGAAGTGGAGGCGTTTCGGGAGTGAACGTGACGCCGTCGAAACGGCCGACGGCGTATTCGCCGTTGGCACCATAGACGATCCAGCGTGATTCATTCGTTCCTTCTAGTTGCAGTTCAAAGAGTTCCGGACATTCATAAAGGCAATGACTGCCGTTGACACCGCCTTGGATGACGGAGCGTTTCGTCCATTCCTTCAGATTTTTAGAGCCCCAGATTTCAACGGTGTGGGTGTTGTTCGGCCGCGAAACGTAGAGAGCCATGATCCATGACTGAGTCGGTTCATGCCAAATGACCTTTGGATCGCGGTTACCGGATGTCTGATTGGGCAGAACGGGATTGCCGCTGTATTTCGTGAACGTTCTGCCGTCGAGACTGTAGGCAATGCATTGGACGGCTGGATTGCCTGCCGCCGTGTAGATGAGAACGAGCGGGGCGATGCCATCCTTGCTGAAACCGCTGGTATTATTCGTATCGACGACGGCGCTGCCGCTGAACATGGGGCCGAGCGGATCGGGCGAGAGGGCGTCTGGCAGCTCCGTCCAATGGAACAGGTCTTTGCTGACGGCATGGCCCCAA
>JAEEGH010022715.1_pt1 | contig 12834 bp, 9 predicted proteins | sample 9134181 | NCBI WGS metagenome assembly JAEEGH01 (sample SAMN16246544, study PRJNA631951) | gut metagenome | biome: gut microbiome; feature: rumen; material: DP-attached | host: Bos | place: Iran: Karaj | collected 2018-10 | reverse complement strand
TTACCCTTGGTACAATTCCGTTTATCAAATAAAGCAAAGAAGATTTTCCGCATCCTGACAATCCGGAAAGCAAAGTAATTTCTCCATAATTTATTTCCATAGAAAAATCTTCCAGCAGATTTTCTTCATTATTAAATTTAAAATAATTACAATTTATTTGAACAGCTTTTTTTTCCATTAAAATTCTCCAAGTTTAATTTTCATGAAGATAGCAGTAAGAATTAGTAAACTAAATAAACCTGAAGTCACAGAATCCTTTTTTGTAAAAACAATTTTTTTGTAACAGGAAGGTCTTAAATCACTACAGACAAAAGCTTTTGTTTCAACAGACAAAGTTAAAGTATCTGAAATATTTACAAGTCTGACTACAAGAGGAATTATAAAAGCTCTGTAAATAAGGTCAGGCTTCCAGAAAGAAACAGCACCTCTTGTTTTCATTGCATTTCTTATCTGATGAATTTCTTTATTTAAAACAGGAATAAAAGTAAGGGTTATGAGCATTCCCAAAGTAACAAGGCGGGGAAACTTTAACTGTGTTAAATTCCGCACAAGATTTACAGGAGGAAGACAGGCTCCCGGTATAAAAGCAAGAACTACTCCTGCCAGGCGAATTGCCATCTGAAAAACAAATGTTAAATTTCTTCCACTGGCAAAATAAAAAATCAGAGAAAAAAAGACTTGGTATAAAATAAGAAAAGGCAAAACTTTTATGCAGCATTTCCAGTAGCCTGTAAAACATAATAAAGCAAAAGAAGCTGGGATAAAAAAAATGCCAGCCCAATCTTTTGCAAAAATAAGAGCCACTGTTAAAATCATTATGGATATGAATATGCTTAACAAAGGGTACAGTGGCTTTCTTACCTGAAATGATTCCATCATTTTTTAAGAACTCCGGCCTTAATCAGTTCTCTTGAAATTTTTATTCCAAGAAGTGCACCCAGAGCGGATACAATAAATGTACCTGTTATAAAAACAATTGAAAGCCAGTTAAAGCCCTGTGAGAAAAACAAATTAAAATATTCGCTGAAAAATAATTTGTAGAATAATAAATTAAGGGGAAGAGTTGCGGGGATAAATAAAAAACTTCCCAGGAAAACAGCACGCTCTTTTTCGTATCCCCGGAAAATTAAAATAATAAGAGCTTCAACAAAAAGGCCTGCACATATACTTGAGAAAAACATTACAGGTGCCATAAAAAGTTCAAACAAGCCTGTGAAAAGTGAAAAAAGAAAAAGACTACCAGTTTTTTTAACTTTCATTAATGCAATGGCAAGGAAAAATGAAAATTGAAAAGCGGTTACAAGCTGGGCCAGGCCAAAAATATAAATGTGGGAAACAACTGCCATAACTGCAGCAGTACACAAAGCTACAGCAGAAATAATTGCAAGAAAAACAATATCTTTAACTTTAAATTTTTCAAATATTTTATTAGTCATAAAAACCTCTTTTAGAGTTAGCCACTGTTAACAGAAAAGAACTTTTATGTCTAATTGTTTTATGATATATTTAAAAAAAATTTATTAAAAGGAAAAGTCTATGACAGAAGAAAAAAGTAATAATGAAATAAACAGTGAAAAAATGCAAAATATTGCTTTTAGCAAAAGGGACAAAAAAAATTCAGGTCTATATATTGCAGGAATTATTATTACTTCCCTGTTGATTATCAGTCTTATTGTTTTAAATTTTATATTTTCTGAAAAAAGATTTCAGATAACAAGTTCAATAATTATATGTCTTTGTCTCTTAATTATACTTGTACTCAGTAAATCATTTGATAATTTTTCAATAGGTAAAATTATTTCGATTTCAAGGGAAGCAAAGAAAAATGAAGAAAAGGTCTGCAAACTTGAGAAGGAAAAGGAGTCTTTACTTTTACAGCTTAACACTTCTGTATTTCAAAACCTGCAGCTGGCAAACCTTTCTTTTCAACATCAAAATAACAGCAACATATTTAATATCGGTGACTTGTATAATGTAAAAAAAGATAGTCCAGATACAGAAGCGGAAAACAATCCAGAAGACTCTGTAACTAAACAGGAAAAGAAAAATTTTTTCAAAGAAAGAGAACTGGACCGAAAAAAAATTATTTCTTGTATTCTTAAAAAGAAATTCAAAAATGAAGATATTACTGAGGGGGTAAGTATTGTTCGAAGTCTTCCTCTCACAGATGCAATTAGTATAAAACCTGTACACTTTGATGCGTATTTTATAGATAACAATAACAGCGAAAAATTTGTAACTATAATAAATTGTTTTCTGACTTCCTCACCAATCAGCTATCATGACAAAGTTTATATTCAATTGAATAGAATTATTAATTACAATCTTTCAAGAAATTCAAATGCAAAACTGCATCTTTTACTTGCTATTGAAGAAGGAAGAAATATTAATGATGACAATTTACAAACTTACCTGACTCCAGCACAAAACAGTAACCTGCTTACAATTGAACATATTTATCTTACAAAAGAAGATATTGAAAAATGCACGATAAATAAAAAAATCAATCAAACGATTAAAAGCAAATAATAAAAAAATTCCCGGAAACCTTTTGTTAAGCAGATAACCGGGACTTTTATTTGAAACAGATTTGTAATTTTTTACAGCTTAATTAAAAAGCCTACCCTGGCGCCAAGATAGTGAACCATTTCAGTCTGTTCAGTACAAAGTGTATAAACAGGTGCTGCTTCAAATTCCAGCTTACCTCCAAGGAATGAAGGATTGAATCTTATTCCCGCTGCAACTTGAATCATCTGATCCACATACATTGCCGCAAGTTCATTTTCATACTTTGGATTTGTAGTTGGAAAATTTATAACCGCACCGTATGAAACTTCCGGAACCAGATAAAAGGCAGTCTGTCCTAGATGAATCTTTGCAAATATTCCAGCTGCTCCTTTTATATTCCACATAAAAGAAAGAAGTTCAGAACTTACAGGATTCACGTTACCGCTTACATGTCCGCTGATTCCTAAAGCAAATCCATCGTTTGAAAGGAAAGGCAGAATGTATTCTACAACTGCGCCTCCACCAAAACTTGCATTAACATAATCTGCAAGAGGTCCCATTGCAGGCTGATATTCTACAAATGCACCCAGGCTCAGTCCGCTTTCTCCAGAAGAATTATCTGAAGTTTCTGCATAAAGCATGCCGGATACAGCAAGGGCTAAAAAAGATATTAGTAAAAATTTCTTCATGATATTCCCCACTTACTCTGCAGTATAAGAAGCAGAGTTTGAAATTGCCTGGTAACTTGCAACCTGGCTGCCATACTGTGTCTGATATGGAGTAAATTCTACAATGTAGCCCTTTACATCCTGGTACTGATAACTGTAATCATTCCATTCACCATTTGTAAGGAAGTGTACACACTGCTCTGAATAATAGGTTCCATTCTGATTCAAGGAATCATTTGGCTCTCCGCTATTCCAGTTGGTATATCCAATAAGTTCTTCTACTGTACAGTTAGGAATTCTATTTACTACGCCGTAGCCAGCCTTACCTGCATTTATTGTTACAGTTGTGAAAATCTGACCTGCTTCAGGACCTGCCATCCATCTGAAGTTTGGTTCATAGGTTCTCTTTGTAGGTCCATTTCTGTCACTCATATAAGCAGTGTCTGCATCATAATTCATAGTATAAACGTAATTGTTACCAGTATAGTAACTAGAACTTGATGAAGTTGAATCCAGGCCAAGAGAGTCTTCAGCAGAAGAGAATCTTGCACCGCCGGTCCATGCATTTCCCAGACCCATCTGACTGTAGATGTAATTGTTTTCAACCTGAGAAGTAATATTAATCAGATAACCCTGGAGACCATTGAAATTAGTTCCCTTTGCTTCATCATAAGCAGCTTCCCAGTTGATTGCAGAACTCTTGCTTACACCCATATAGAAGCTTCCGTTAAAGTAAGAGAATTTTGTTCCCATGCTTTCAATCATTGTATATGGAACAGTTTCCAGGTTAATGCTGATATTGATTTCTTTACCTTCATCAGGAGTGAATTCAATCTGTGAAATAAATTCGTTTGCTGCATCTGCAGTGATTGAATCATTTGAAGAAAGAATATGCATGTAAATATACGGTGTATTTGTTGCAAGACTTGTTGAATAGCTTGTTGCAGAAGTCTGAGCAAGTACAGACAATCCAGATGCACCGTTAAGAGTTGTTGTTCCAAGAGAGAAGGTTCCGTTTGTTACAGAGATTGAGAATACTGAACATGAAATTGAAACAACTGAATCTCCAAGAGTAAATGATCCATCTTCAATTATAATTTCATTCTGAGATGGCATTGCAATTGGACTTGGATTTGCCAGGTGAATTACAGTCTTTGAAGAACCATTTTCTTCAATGTTCTTCATTGAAATCTTAGAGTTCTTATACAATCCATTTTCAGGAGTATCTTCAAAACACATAAACTTATTAAAGCTTGCATAAGAAGGATTATCTATATAGGCAACAATCTTTGTACCGTCTCTATCATAGTTATATTCAGTAAGAAGAATTACCTTATAGTCACCAGACATTTGTCCGTCAACAACTACACGCCTGTTGTAAATTGTAGAAAGATCAATACCCTTAACGTTGCTGTAGCCGCTTGATGAATCATAATCATAGCTTCCTATTACAGCTGTACCGGAAATATAAAGGTAAGAACGGTTGCTCTTATCAGCCCCCAGACCTTCAATTGAAGCAATTCTTCCACCGGTCATTCTGAAAGTAAAGTCAGAGGCAATTTCTTTTCCCTGGTAGTTTGCAGCCTTAAGTGCATAACCAGAGAAGTCATAAGTTGATCCGTCCTGAGCATAGATAAGTTCATCCCCGTCAGAAGAGTCCACATTACCATCTGCATCAAAATCAGTATAAACAAGAGTTTTAGAATTGCTGCCTTCTTTAATCAGGAGGGAAATACCGTTTGCGTAAATGATTTTGTTTACTGTATCTACATAAACAGATTCCTTCCAGATTGGGTAAAGGGTAAGGTTTTCGTAATAAGAACCGGCCGCAATATATGCAATACCGCTTGTAGCATCAGAGCTTGTCTTCCATCCGTCAAGAACGTATCCTGTTTTTCTGTAATCAGTTGCTGTTGGAAGATCCACATCTTCTTCAACAGTATAAGTAGTTGGTTTAGTAGCAGGATTACTGATAAAGTAACTTGTGTCACTGTAGGTAATTGTATATACGATTGCTTCAGCCCCTGAAGAAGTAATTTCTGTTGTTGAAGTAACAGTAGCTGAATAACTGCCGTCGCTTTCTGTCAGAGTTAGGGAACCTGCCTTAACTGCAAAAGAACTGCCTTTCTTATAGCCAGGGAGAAGTGATGTAGAGAAGTTAAAGCTTTCACCAGAGAGAATTACATAACTTGTTTCTGAAATCATCTGTCCATTTAATGGAGATATTTCAGTTCCCTTGCCTGCATTAAGTTCAACTGAGTAATAATTCACCTCAGCAGTGCTGGCATTAACAAGCAATGTAACTCCAGTATCTTTACTTCCTTCATAAACAGCATATTCTGATTCATTGCGGGTTGCTACTGAAGCAGTAAAAACTCCGCTGCTGTTTTTATCTTCTGTCATTGTATAATAAACGGAAGGATTGCTGCTGCTTACTAATTTCAATGTCTTTTCAGATTCAGGCCAGAGCACACCGTCAACTTTCAGGTTAACAGTTACTCCATAGCGGAAGTAATCATTTTCTGTAAAGTCGATTGTTGAATATGATGTTAAGCCTCCCACAATGTAAAGGCTTTCGCTGCGGCTTGCAATTAATCCGCCTGCTGCATCATAGAAATAAAATACTGCATACTGACTGCTGCCAGAATCCAGGTCTGTAATTGAATACAGGGCACTTCTTGAAGAAGCTGCTGATGTTATTGAAAGAGACTGCTTTAAAGTCAAATCCTCTACACCCGCAACAGGATTTGTAGAATATCCTGCAGTAATCGAAGTGATTACACCGTCATCAGGAAGAGTAATTGTAATTTCTGCATTACCACTTGCACCTGTCAAAGGATACATCTTAAAGGAAACTGTTTTATTTCCTGTAGAAAAATCTGCAACTGCCTGTCCCTGGAGCACTGCAACTGAAGAAGCATATGCAGTTAAAGTAAACTGATAGTTTGCTGCTTCAAGTTCCACTAACTCTGAAAGGGAAGCATACGTTTTATTCGAAAAAATTGTCTTTGATGCTTTAGCAGAAGAAGTGCCGTAGCCTTCAATTCCATCAAGTGTATATGTATATGAAGCCCAGTTTATTTCTGAAGGAAGAGCTGTACGGGCACTTGTTCCAGAAATAGAAAATGATGCATAAACCTTATCTGAAGAAGTTACATCCTGATTAACCAGGTCAAGCTCACATCCCAGGAGGGCTGTTAAAGTAAATAATACTGCTGTTAATTTAAAAATCTTTTTCATAAAACCTCACCTCCTTATTCAATGTCTACTACTACGGTTCCTGTGTAACTTTCGCTACCGGCTGCTGCAATTACAAGAACCTCATACTTTCCACTTCCAGTTAAAGTGATTGATGATGAACTGCCTTGTGCAAACCTAGCTCCATTTACATACCAGGTGAAGGTCCAGCTTCGACTTGTATCAGGAACGCTTACAGATACAACTGATCCGCTTACATTCAAACTAATGTCTTCTGAACCGGAGAATGTTAAACCATCAATACTTTCGGCAGAACCCCACTGAGCCGTGAAAGTCAGGTTTTCCTTTCCGAATACAGATGGTACATCTGAATCCCAGCCCTTAAAGTTCCAGTCAGTCTTAACAGGATCAGAAGGCTTTGTTACTCCAAAGCCCCATCGTCCTGTAACTGTTACATTTGAAGTAGAGCCGTTAATTGTTCCACCGGCAAGATTAAAGGTATATGTATAATACTTTTTGCTGTAGGTCATTGTAAAAGTATCATCTGCCAGGAAAGTAGAAGGAATTTCTTTATCCCAGCCGCTAAGGTCATAGTAAGGACGACTGATATCATCAGTTGAAGGAATTAAATCTGCTGAAAGACTTGTTCCATATTTTCCGCTTACTGTTTTAACTGCTGACCAGGAATCTGCTTCACCATCATCAAAAGTCAGGGTAATTATATTGCGCTTATAGTAAACATTTATTACAAGAGCTTCACTTGAATTCACATCAGCAAGTTGATTTTCAACAGGAAGGGCTGTAAATCCTACAGTGTCTTCTGCAGACAAAAGCGGTGCATCAGTTGATTTTCCACTTTCAGCCTTGAGAGTTACAGACTTTGCAGAGTCCATCGTATAATTTGAATAATCTGCTGAATCTTCAGAGTTCAGGTTTTCAAAATAATAATTTACTGTGTAGCTTACAAAATCCCGGGAATACTTTGCTGTATAAACAGTATTCTCTGCAGGTACGGTCTGAGGGAAAGCAGGCTCCCATCCAACAAATGCATATTCATCTGTATTTGCAGGAAGAGGTTCACCAATATAGTTTTCACTGCTGCTTAAAGAACTTACAGGGAATGGGGTGCCGTATCTGAGAGTATACTCAATGATGTTATCAGTGGAAGCGTTTTCGCCGTAACGTTCATCAGATGACCATTTACCGTCAGCATTACCTTTTGGAGCAATCTGCAGGGTAACATAATTACGCTTGTAATTAATATTAATGACTGTTGAACCATCAATAGCAATCTCAGACTGTTCAAAAGGCTGGGCAGTAAAACCTTCTACTTCTTTTGCCTGAGCCTGAGTGAGACTGTCAGTGGGACCGTACAAGGTTTCCTTTACATAAAGATCTTCATAATCATAAAGACCTTCAGTTTCAATTGATTCAAAATTGTGATTTACAACGTATGCTGTACCGGCCTTCATGTTCTTAAAGTCATCAATCATTAAGGAACATCCGGCAAATACGAATACTATTGCAGACAAAAACAGGGGAAATTTCTTCATAATCCTTCTCCTGACACCTGCTTTTATATAACTCTCCATTCATATAAAGCAGTGTCAAATATTTTTAACTTTTTGTATTTTGATGAAAGTAGAACTCCCCAAAATTCCCTAATTCTACTAACCGGTTGAGAATATATTGTATATATGACTTTAAATCAAGTTTTTATCCAAAATCTCCAATTTTATAATAAAATTTTATACTATAAGCGGATTTAAAAATAGAAAGGAGATTCAAAAGCCGGATTTTTGACTTCTGAATCTCCCTTTTTTCACATCTTTCAGGCTGCCTGATTTCTTTTTCTAGAGTGAACTGTCAATTGAAAAGAGAATAAAGCGGGCCACAAAGAGGGCTGGAAACCTTTTACAAGCTTCTGCAAATGAAAGAAATGCATTGTGAAAAAACGAATGAAAATTGTGATTTGTGTTTTCCATTATTTTTACCTTGTATTTTTAAATTAATATTATTCTTCTATATTACTCTAATATCTCTAATTTATCAACAGGTAGATTTTCACAAAGATTCAGCAGATTTTACAGATACTTTTTCATCTCCTTGCCTTCAACTCCTGCATACAATTCAATAAATGATTTTGCAGGGGAACAGTTTATTTTCTGCAGCAGGACTTCTTCAATCTGGAAAAAGCCAACATCCGCAGACATTAAAACTTCAATTTTTACAGGCTTTTCGTCTCCTGCCAGAATTTTAACTTTCTCAATGGAATTGGCAGAATATTTGTGTATATCTCCAACCCCTGGAGTTTTATTAAGTTCTATAGGAATACGAGCCCTGCCCTTTGTCATGTCACAACCATCTGCAATAAGAATAAGGCCTGCTTCAATAGAATGAATTTTTCTGCTGCCCATGTGACCAAGAATTCCTTCCATTGCCAGAGAGCGGATTACGACCCTTCTTTTCAGATTTTCTTTTCCAGGCAATTCTTTTTCAAGAAGTTCATTAATCTTGGAGTAAGCAAGTATTCCTGAATAGAGTTCATGATCCTGACGGCCAATTGTCATTCCAAAATCATGCATAAAGGAAGCCAGAATCACTGCAGTTACAGAATCTGCAAAAGTACCGGCCCCCTCTGTTTCCAGGGAAGTTTTTATCTGAGCCTGATATAAAATCTTCAGCATTTTAAGGGCATTACGGCAGACTGTCCTCATGTGAACCGGACCATGGTCATTAAAACCAAGGCGCACAATGGAAACATTATTTGCATAGTCCTGAATGCATTGAACTTCTTCATCCTCTACCAGATCCCGGGCAATTCTGAGAGGCAGATCATCTTTGTAGGAAATCAGCTCCATTAATTCTTTTGTAAGCTCCAGGAGTTTCTGGTCTACTGATTTTTCTTTTGGTGATTTCATATATAACCTTCGTTTTACAATTACTTTTCTAAGTTACTCTCCCCTTGAGATTCTTCCCTTAACATGTCATTTATGTCAAATCCATTTTTCAACAGGGCCGTTATTTTTTTGTTTTGAAGAACATCTTTAATATCTTTGGTCATAAAATCTCTTCCGTAAACATGCACTTCTCCAGCTTCCGAATAGACGATATTTCCGTAGAAATAAACATCTTCACCCCATTTTACTTCCTTCCTGAAATAATCATCAAACTGCTCCGGGAAATACAGATGAATTTTTATGCCGTCAAATTCAACAATCAGTTCAAGAGTTTCATCTTCTAAAAGATTCTGGTGAACGACCTTTTCTGCCTGACTGGTAAGCTCATGCTTAGGAAATGGGAAGGTGTTCATCTTTGCCTTGAAAGCAATTTCAGGAGCCGGAAAATACATAAACGTCTGGAAACCTGCAATTTCCTTCAAGGTCAAAGTCGATTCTGCAGTAACTGTAATTGAATCCTCACTGGAAGATAACTGCTTAAAGGTAAGAAACTTTGGAGTTGAATTCATAAAGGATTCAAGTCCGTAATACCAGTAACTTCCATAATATACAGGTTCGCTGCCTGAACAAATTAAAAGATGAGGGTCCAGTTCTTTTGTACGGATTGTAAGAAGTATGGCATCCCCTGCAATACCGATTTTTGTGCCACCTTTTACCCCAATAGATTTTTTTTCACTTGCTTTTTTGAATGAATCATCCGGAGTAAATCCTGAATACAGAAGCTGGAATTTTTTACAAACTTCCTGTCCATCAAGATAATATTTTTCTTCATATTCAAGAAGAAGTGTACCGTTTCTGAAGCCTTCAGGAATTTCCATCTTTGATTTTTCGATTTTTTTTGTATTGCTTTCAGAGTATATTACATTTCCATCAACTAAAGCATTCAACTCCTGGCCCTTATTGCCTGTAATTCTTGCACAAGGAATTGGCTTAGACTGTGCAAAAACAGATGTTATGGAAAGAGAACAAATTGTCACAAATAAGAAAAAAGTTTTTTTAATATTTTTCATATAGGCTCCTTTAAAAAAATAATAACATGGATTTGTACATTATGTGAACTATTTGACACATTGGAGAAAATTTTATCTTTCCCAGTTAAATTCAATTCAATTTATTAAATTTTCAGATAAAAAAATATAATTTTTTAAGTTTAAAATTTAAGTAAATTGCACTATACTAAATTAAGGATGAGTTAATTATGCAAAAAAGTTCATTATCAAAATTTATTAAGAGTCTGCAATTTAAATTAATTGCAATTGTCGTTTTCGTTTTTATCCTGTCAAATGCAATCTTTGGAATGGTTTCTTCAAAGCTTTCTTCTACAGCAATTTCTGATACGGTAGAGAAACTCCTTGCTTCAGTTGTTGATTCTGTAGTTGGAAAAATTAAAGGCGAAACAGAAAAAGAATTCCGTATGCTAGAAGCAGTTGCAGAAGTGGATATTCTTAAAGATCCAGAGGCACCCCTTCTTGAAAAATGCCGCCAGCTGAGCAGGATTTCCAAGATCAGTGATGACTACGAAAATCTGGGATTCTATGATCTTAACGGAAATTCCTACACAATTGATGAAGTTCCAATTCAGCTTGATCGAAACTACATTGATGCTGCAAAGCGGGGCCAGAAATTTGTTACTGAACCTGCAATCAATCCTGTAACAAACATTCTTTTCCAGATTTATTCTGTACCGGTATTTGGAGCAGACGGAAAACCAGTGGGCTGTTTAACTGCAAACGTAATGGGAGAAGTTCTTTCTCAAAAAATAAAAGATTTTCAATTTGGAAAATCAGATTCCACGGTTCAGGTTATAAGTCGTTCTTCCGGCCATACAATCGCATCAAATAAATTTGAAAACGTTACTTCTTTTCAGAGTGTAAAAGATGAGAGCGTTCCTGAAATCAGACCTATATTAGACAGAGTTGTTGCTGCCGAAAATGGTACCGGAACTTTTGTAAATCCTGCAAACGGTTTGAAAATGATTGCTGCCTTTGATACTGTACCGGGAACAGATTGGTCAGTATTATGCTGCTGCGGATACGAAGACTTCTTTGACAATCTCCTTAAATTGCAGAAGACAATTTTGATTATGACATTCGTAATGGTTCTTTTTGCAATCATTGTAATCAGCATTGTACTTTCAATTGGGTTTAAGCCGCTTAACAATGTAAAGAATGCAATTAACGATGTTGCTTCCGGAGAAGCAGATTTAACAAAACGCATTGAAAACAAGGGTCAGGATGAAATCTCAGAAGTTGTTACAGGCTTTAACAACTTCATGGATAAGCTTCAAATTATTATCAAGGAAGTTAAAAAGTCAAAAGAAAATCTTGGAACTGCAGGTATGGATCTCCAGGCAAGTACTGAAGATACTTCCTCTTCCATTACACAGATTCTGGCAAACATTCAGTCCGTTCATACACAGATTACAAATCAGTCAAAATCTGTACACGAAACAGCAGGTGCTGTAAATGAAATTGCTTCAAACATTGAGTCTCTTGAAAAAATGATTGAAACACAGAGTTCAGGAGTTGCCCAGGCTTCAGCAGCCGTAGAAGAAATGATTGGAAACATTCATTCCGTAAAGGGCTCTATGGACAAGATGACTTCATCATTTGAAACCCTGGCAAACAATGCAAGAAGCGGTCTTGATGTTCAGCAGAATGTTCACGAAAAAATCGGTCACATCAGAAACTTAAGCGAATCCCTCCAGGAAGCAAACTCTGCCATTTCTACAATTGCAGAACAGACAAATCTTCTTGCCATGAATGCCGCAATTGAAGCAGCCCACGCAGGAGAAGCCGGAAAGGGATTCTCTGTTGTTGCTGATGAGATTCGCAAACTGTCAGAAACTTCCAGCGTACAGTCAAAGGAAATTGGTGAACAGCTTACAAATATTCAGGAATCAATCATTGATCTCGTTTCTTCAGCAGAAGAATCAAGCAAAGCATTCGATTCAGTTGCAACAAACATTAAAGATACTGATGAAATTGTAAAACAGATTCAGGGTGCAATGCAGGAACAGAATGAAGGCAGCAAGCAGATCAGCCAGGCCCTTCACCTTATGAATGACAGTACTGTTGAAGTTAAAACAGCCAGTCAGGAAATGGCAGAAGGAAACAAGGCTATTCTTACGGAAGTTGAAAAACTTCAGGATGCAACAGTTCAAATGGAAGACAGCATGAAGGAAATGTCACAGGGAGCAAACAAAATTAATGAAACTGGTGAATCCCTCAGATATATTTCCGGCCAGATGGATAATTCCATTAAGGACATCGGTCAGCAGATTGACCTCTTTAAGGTTTAATAAAGCGTAAATATCTTTATAAATTAAAAGGCTGAACTTTTTAACTGAAGTGAAGTGCACTTCAAAAAAAAGTCAGCCTTTTTTTTATTTAGCCCGAATGTGGAGTTTTGACAATCATTGTATTTATCAAAAAAAACGACTCCTAGTCGTGAAACGTCTTGTCGAAACCGCAGGCTCGCCTGCTTCACGCATTTTGTGC
>JAEEGH010022711.1_pt1 | contig 12835 bp, 10 predicted proteins | sample 9134181 | NCBI WGS metagenome assembly JAEEGH01 (sample SAMN16246544, study PRJNA631951) | gut metagenome | biome: gut microbiome; feature: rumen; material: DP-attached | host: Bos | place: Iran: Karaj | collected 2018-10 | reverse complement strand
CTTCATCCTGCCTATCCTGCGAATCATTGACGTTGTAGACATGGGATACGGATATGGGCATCGTACCGTTGTTGATACCCGCGTCGTCGAATGCAAACGTAAGGTTGCCGCTGAACAGGTTAACGCTTCCGGTCCCCGCCCTGCCCGCGCTGTGTGAGGAATACGAGAACCTGCCCTCAAGTCCCGTGGAGTTGATGAATACTACGCTGAAATACGGATGGAAGGGTAGACTGCTCGAATACCTCGAAGACGCAAACATGGTATAATAATCGCTCTTGAGGACTATACCATAGTTCTCTTCCTCGCCTGTGAGCCATTTCTTGTACAGATCGGTAATATCGAAAATGCTCTTGCCTTGGTACCCGTTCGAAAGGGCAAGCGTCTCTATCCTCGAAGTATCATATGGCTGTCCTCCGTTCAGCCCGGAAAAAAGATTCCAATTGAGCTCATCTTCGTTCCAGTCGGCATTCATTCGGTAAGCGTCGATCTCTTTGCCCGCGCTGCTGCTTGTTGATATCCTGGTGAGGTTGACCGTTGCCGAAATGATGACGTCGCCTGTATTGCGCGGATCGATACTATCCAGCTTTATCAATGTATGGTAATCGTTCGAGTCTCCGACCTTCAATGCGCCGGGAGCGGGAGAAGTGGGCAGACCGTAGACCTGTGTCGGGTATGCCTGAGTGACGTAAGTATTTTGAACGTTGCTCCTGAAGTTGATGTTGATATCGGGGTCGATGACTACCGGGTATTCCGTCTCTTCGCTCATCAAAAAGTCTTCGTCGGGAGTCAGGGCGTACGTATAGCTGCCATCCTCGTTGGCGATAAGCTCTACCGTAAAGTCAAAACATTCATTTCCCTTGGCGTCGGTCATGACGGGAGCGGAGAAATACATGACCGTTTCGCCCTCTTCATTTTCAAAGAAGACTACGTTCTCCTCGATGCGCGGAATGAGGGTTGTAGTGAAGGAATAGACGTATGTGGGAACAGTCTCGGGCTTCTCTTCTGCGGTTATGTATTCCGAAAGGCTCTTGCCGCTGAGCTTGTATTCAAGACCTGCTTCCTTGCCGTCCACGGTGTAATACGCTATCGCGGAGGAAAGCTCCTCCGGGAAACGGAGCAGATCGTCCTTCTCCTCATCGGTGAGATCCTCCTTCTTTTCGCGCTCTTCGACAGCGGCGGAAAGCTCTTTATCGGTAATGCCGGGAAGGTCAATGCCGGTGATCGAGAGCGTTTCGCCGTTGTAGCTGATATTCAAAACAGGCTCGTCCTCAGCCAGCTCCACGATGAAGTCGTTGCCCGTATTGACGAACCTTCCGGTCTTCTCATCATATTTCAGGGTGTTATCTATCGCTGCCCATTTGCCGTTGTCATTGTAATGAACAGGAAAATCATATGAAACGAGCTCTGTCGCGCCGTCTGCCCTGCGGAAACGCTTGACTGCTTCTTCTCTTTCGCTTGTCAGTTCGCCGACAAGAGGAACGTAGTCGTTCGGATCGCTTTCCCACATGCTGTTTATCGTTTCGATATTCTCACTCAGCATGCGCTCATTGCGTGAGCCGGCAGCCAGCGCAGACGCAGGCTCGAATACAACGTATGCGAATACGCATACGAGCGTCATGACTATGGCTAATATCCTTCTGAATGTCCCTGTACTCATTTCCTGTGTCCATCCTTTCATTCTGCTTGTTGGGCCTTTTGGTGATCATTCTTTTGCCCTCATCTATTAAGTGTCCGTCAAATCCAAAACGAACGCAGTTCTCAAAAATATATTTCCACAAGAAAAAAACACACCGCTTTTGCAGTGTGCTTGATCTGCCATGTTTGCTTTTATTCATCGATTAGCAGTTCGATTATTTCTACTAGCCTTTTACGCTTCTCATGAGACAGACTTCTTATCATTACCATGTATTCTGACACATCCATAAACTGGTGTTGTTTTGAAGGATTACTTGATGATTTAAGTATTTTTCTCCATCGTTATCAATTCATCGTTTCCATTGGCCGGATTATTTGTTGCTTCGACCATATTAAAAGAAGTGTTTATAAGGTTTTCAACTTTTACCATCGTCCTGTCAAGCTTCTCTTTTATTTTCCTTTCATCCTCAGGTTTGCTGTTATTCACTGGTTTTCCGGTAAATGGGTTGCGTTTTCCGCAGTTGACTGAATGCCTAATATACATTTGAGCCAATTCACTAATCAATAACGACTTATAACTATGCAGGACTTTGTTTCGAAAGTCTTCTTCAAATGAAGCTCCATTTTTACTGTCGTCATATAGTTTTTGGCCATATGTGGTGATAGTCAATACCGCTGAAACACATATTTCGGAGGGCACATCATTGTGGAGGTTGAAAAACGAGCAGACTATCGAGCCTGGTTCTATAAGAGGGTATTTTGCATATTTTCTTGACCTGTCCGGATCCCTTTCCGCAGTAACCTTTTTAATTCTTTTTCTTGCACATTTGTCAGCAGCCACCATATCATACCGCAAGTCTTTTTTTGTAACTATATAATGGAACTCATCGCTGCATGTCATATTAGTACCTTTATCATTTCGGATGCATGGATTCAGCTTGTTTTTGTCGTTTGCAAAACAATAACCGCCCTTTCTTGTTCTGACATACCAATAAAAGGAGCACCTGTCGCACAACAGTACACGCGGAGAGTTCTCAAGATCATTATCTCCGCTGCTGATCAAGCGCGGCTCGTCTTCGATTGCATCATGATTATTTTGCTCCGGACCATCTTCCTGATCATTGTCTGTGTTTTTCTCGGCAGGTAGCTCTTCTGTGAATGGCAACGGCTTATAGAAATACAGCAAATCAACGGTAACATTATCGCTGTTCAATCTCCCGCTTTCATCCATATCAATGATAAGATCTCTCAGACTGATAAGGATGCTTCTGATTTGCTCATGAATATCATATGTCAGCAAATTGCGATAGTAGTTAATTGGATTCCACGTCGCAACTTTGCCATACGTATAACGCATTACTTCCTGTGTCTTGCGCCAGTTTGCATTTTGCAGAGCAAGGAATGTCCCATTTGAGTACCTTTCCTGACGAAGCAGCCTGTTGTAATTCGGTAATGTTCGGCCCCTATAAATCATAAGCACTATTCTAGCTACAACAGCAATCGCTGTGATAATTAATGCTATTCTGAATACAGCTTGATTTTTGGCAAATAAACCGATTACAATTCCGACAAGGACCAATATAAAATCCACCACATCAACTATGTATGTATCCCATATATGTTTGTTTGTTCTCCCGTTATTCTTTTTGCTCATTATCTTTCACTTCCTCTCGCTCCATCTCGGCGGTGTTTTTATTCTCGGTTTCTTATTTGGAATCGGTTTTTGTTTTGAAAACCAAGCCTAAAAGCATATATAATTCATCCTTATATGGAAGGATCTGTGTGTATAACTGTGTATATGCTCGTCCAATAGCGCCATGGAATAGGATCATTTCCGGAGGATTCTCTCCGCAAGACAAAACATGCTTATACGATATTCCGGGATACTGATCAATATAAAAGATTTTGCAAATACCCGTGTGATAAGCTTTTTTCGAGCAAAGCTCGCATGGGCTCGCGGTAGTGAATAGGAATCCGCCTTCGACAGTCGGCATGCCGATCTTTGCAGACTGTAAAAACGCCATCTCCTCTGCATGAATAGACCTTGTGTGTACTTGATTGCTTTTCCCTTTGAACTCATTATACGCATCCTTAAAGCAATACGAGCAATTTCTCCCAAGCAGCAAATCAAAATCTATGTCTTTTACTTTTTCTTGTAAAAACTCTCTGTAATCCTTATCCGAGCGTTCAAAGAAACTTGTACCTCTTATATCTTCGCTATCCTCCCTTGTAAGTGAAAACAGCGATCTTAAAGTACAGGGAACTTGCTTGTCCGGGGCGCAGTTCCAACCGTTAGCAATAACATTATAGCTTTCATCTGTTATTACCGCTCCGACCTGTCTTGACAAGCACCCAGAGTTAAGCTTTGAATCATATGCAATCTGCATGCAGCGCTCAACTTCAGTAGGCGGAACGAGGCCTGGGTGCATTATCAAGCTTACATATCTTACCAGCTGTCGCTTTGTTTCATCACATGTTCCCGAAGCAGAATACGGATTATTGATGTGGACGTCCGCTATTTCGATCGTTTTTTCAAGATTGATCGTATAAAAGTCCTGTATTGTATTATTCAAAGAGGGATACTCTTTTTTATCAAGAGCGATTATCGCATCGTTCTCAAAGTTCAGCTCAACAAGCCGGCGTTTCCTTTCTTCATCCGGCGTATTAACAGCGAACAAATAGAAAGCGGAGTATCTGTCTTTAAAGAAAGTTGCTTCATATTGGTTCCTAAAAGCATCTATGACCACAAGGACGCGTTTTTTCTCTTTGATGTTCCTCCTCCGCAGGATCTTTATCATCATATTAATTCTCTGCGGAAGATATAGGATTTTATCGGGACTGATTTCGCTTGAATAAGCCGAGCCAGATGCCCGAATGTTATCGCCAAACTTCTGCAGCAGCAATGTATAGTATTTTTTGTCTACAGCAACTTTAAACTTTTTAAAAAATGCAGGTATTATTTCAAAGTAAAACTCGTACAACTCATCACTGTTTGGTACTGCTTCTCCTATATCAGTTCTATCTGAAACTTCTTTCTTCCAGAATAGACGTTTTTTATGAAGCTCATTAAACTCTTCTTCAAGCACATCCAGCTTAGAGAATGAGTCTTTTTCTTCGGACCACTCAGACTTCATAAAAGCGATTAGCTTATCAAAATTCTCTTCCAGTACGAATGAAAAGATGATATGCTTAACTTCTATAAGTCTGAAAGGCTCCCATGCATTCTTCGCATAATTGTAGAGGATCTTATCTTCTCTGTGCTGAATGCTTTCAATAGAATTATCAGCCGGAGGCTGTAAGTCCTTAAACTCCTTGCATAAAAAACGGGCGACAGTTGTGCAACCAGCGCCTGTCCTGCCGGTTAACCCAATAATAATGAAATCCTTGCGCTCAGCAAAGATCCTCTCTACCGCTTTGCTCTCTAACGATCTCTTTTGCATTTTCATAACATGCCTCCTATATCATACTCGAGCTATCAGCCCGCTATATAATAAGTGTACACAAAATGCAAAACGAACACTAAAAGGACAAATATATTATTTGCGCAAATAGCACATCGCTTTCGCAATGTGCTATTTGATGGTCTATACATCTAGTACTTGGATGAAGCATCTAATGTGTGCTTAAAGATTACCTTTGTTCCATTGTAGAGTTGTTGATTGCTATTTGATACCATCGAGTGTCTTGCAAATATGTTCATAAAACTGTTCTTTGACGCTATCTGGGGAGAGTACTTTCATCTTGTCGCTGAACTGTGCCAGCCACCCGAAGAAGGTTGGGGCTATCTGTATGTGCAAGGCTGCAGCGCATGTAGTATCATTTACGGACAGCATTTCGGTATCCTCACCAAACTTATCAATTACAGGACCGATAAGCGATTTATCAAACTGAAGCATCACGTCCTCCAGCTCACCGCTGTACATTTTGAACGCCTGTTCCGTGTATCCGGCAATGCCGTTCAGCTTCTCAAAAGCTTCTTCCGAAATCGTTGAATCCTCAAGAACCGTAACCTGATCCATTCGATCAACACGATAGTTTGCCGTGCGCTCAGGATGCCTTGAACTGTATGCCATTAGATAATAGTTATCTTCGCAGAGTATCAAAGCGATAGGCTCAACAACATAGCGTTTTCTGTCTCCGTACTGTGTTGTGCGATAGACCCTCTTCTTGTCTGCATTCAGATCAAAGTAAAGAAAAGCAATCTTTTTCTTTTCAGCAACAGCCTTCTCGATACTGTCGACATTATAAAGAATTGACTCATTGGTGTGCTTGTGCGAATTGAAGCTTGCAAGGTTACGCTTCAGAAGCTCTGCCCTATAAGACCCCCCGAGAGCGGCGATTTTATCAATAAGCTCTCCGGTCTTCTTTTCCGTTACGAAGCTCGATGCTTGAATAGCGTCTATCATGATCTTAAGCTCTGGGATAGAAAAGCTTCGCTCGGGGACATAGTAAACCTTTTCACGGCCGCTCATAAAACCGCAGACCTCATAACCGAATTCATTGAGAACGGCAATATCGCGGGTTATAGTCCTCTCATGGCAGGAAACGCCCTGCTCGTTGAGCCTACGGCACAGATCCGTTTTTGATATAGGATGTTCCTCGTCGGTTTCGTTCATAAGAAACTCGTAAAGCTTCATCAACTTGATCCTGTTGCTGTTTTCGGACATGCCCTTCTTCTCCTTTTCTATTCTTTCAAAAACATATTCTACTATCAGAACTATTCTTTTTCAAGCCTACCCTGGACAATTTTGTCCATGGTATAGCGTCTTTCCATGCAAAGCAATGAAATGACGCAAAACAAACGACAGAGTTGTCATGCGTGCTGGAAAATTGCAAAAACGGTATTGACCGTCGGTGTTTCAGCAGCTATAATTGCAATGTAAGTGAACAAATATGTTCAATAAGGAGGCGACAGCATGAGAAGCAAAGATAAGACGGTACTCAATGCGATAGAGGCGTTTATCTGCGACTATTCTGATCTCAACGGGTATTCACCGACTATGCAGGAGATCGCGGATAAAGTAGGCGTATCAAGACCGACCGTGCACAGGTATGTTGTTAAGCTTTGTGAAGACGGCATACTAAACCGCTCAGGTTATCGAAGCTTGACCTCCGTAAAGGGTAAGGCGCCCGTCAAGCGAGTTCCGGTAGTCGGACAAGTCGCCTGCGGTATTCCGATGCTTGCAGAAGAGAACATCGAGGAGTACATGAGCCTGCCGACTTCGTTGATCGGAAATGGAGACTTCTTCCTTCTTCACGCCAGCGGTGATAGCATGATCGAAATCGGCGTGAACGACGGCGACCTCGTACTTGTCCGGCAGCAAAGCTCCGCTAACGAGGGTCAGGTAGTTGTCGCGCTCACAGAAGATGGGGCTACGCTGAAAAGGTTTTACCCCGAACCCGAGAATCATCGCATTCGGCTTCATCCCGAGAACCGCAGCATGGAAGATTATTATGTTTATGACTGCGCAATACAGGGAGTCGCCGTCAAGGTGCTAAAGGATATTGAATAACAAAGCTTGGAGGAACGAAAATGAAACAGTATGACGTGGAATGCCCGAACTGCGGAACGGTGAACAAAGGCCTTTTCCTTGAAGAAACAAACGGATGGATGATCTGCGAGCACTGCCTTGCCGAATATCAGCATGAGGATTTTGGCGGCGGCGAGGTTATAAGGATCCCCGTATTCGATATTGACCACTTGCCTGAGTTTTTGAGGGGGGCTGCGGGATAACAGCCTTGAGTTTCAAGGAGACGATGCCAATTGGAAGAAAACGATGATTGGAAGAAGTATAGATGGTATTGTCCCAACTGCGGAAACTTGATATCAGGACACAAAAGCAGCAGCGGAGAAGTAAAAGGAATTTGCCGAAGATGCAATACGAAAACTTTCCGAGTGGACCGATCGGCAAATCATGTAACGATAGAGGTTTATGCTCCGAAACAGCAAACTTGCTTGGCGTCATGCAATGACCTTTATTAACAACTGAATACCTTTCTGGCATAACGACGGGCAGGCGTGGATGAGAAGCCTCTAAGTCCTGTTCCAGGTACATATGCCAAACTTATCTTGATGACCGGAAACGACGGACAGGCATGGATGAGAAGCCTCTAAGCCCTGCTCCAGGTCACTCTCGGTTCGGAAACTCAAAGCGTTGAGTCACCGGCAGGATAGATCCCCATTTCATATGGGTCAATCTGTCTTGTCGGTGCTTTTTTATCATTAAAGGGAGAAAAATGGGCAACAGCCATTCAAAATTGAATATCGGCGGCAAAGATGCCCGTTACCCCAATACGGTATTGAGTTTCTCTGGCTTGAAAGACTTTGAAGCGGAAGCACAAAAAGTATCCGCTACTCTAAAAAGCCTGCCTACTGAGTTTGCAGAGACACTGTGTTACCATCTAAGCCGATTGCAAATATCAGCAGAAAGGCTATCAGAACTGTCCACCCTAAGTGTCGGCACGATAAAACGATACCGCACGGAAGAGGACATAAACAGAAATCTGAGGACTGTTGTGCTTATTTGCGTTGGCATGAAGCTTCATCCGATATTCAGCTACGATTTGATAAGAAAGGCTGGGCTTTGCTTCACCTGCTCACTTGAGCATACCGCTTATCAAATGCTGCTCATGAATTCGCAGAAAATCGGTACGGAAGAATGCATCGAGTATCTTAAATCCATAGAATCAAAGGAAGAAAAATGATGATAGGAAAAAGGATCAGAAGAATGCGCACTCTGCGCAAGGTATCACCGAAAGAGTTGGGAATTGCTATAGGCTTCAGTCCGTATAATGCAAGCTCAAGGATATGCGTATATGAATCCGAGAAAAAAAGGCCCAAGATAGAGATCACAAATGCCATCGCGGATGAATTGGGTATTGACCCTTGTTTAATCAGCGAATATGATCCTGCGACTCCCGAAGGCTTGCTCTGCACTATCTTTGAGCTTGAAGAGCTGTATGGAATGCGCTTTTTTGAGCGTGACGGCGAGCTATACTTTATGCTGCCCAAGCAAACGGCGGCAACAGAAGTTATCAAAAAATGGGGTCAAATAAGAAAGCTGATGTTCCAAGGCAAGATCACTTATGATGAATACTTGAACTGGAAGCACAAACAAGCTTTCGATCTACTCAAGGGAGACAAATGAGTTCCCGAAATATAATTAAGGAGCTGTTTCTCCCCGTTCAGCTCCTCATCTTGCGTATTTTCTTGCTTATTATCTTACCCGATTCTTATTAGAAGAATAACTCTATTCTCTATAAAAAGCAGTCCCATTACTTGACAATCGTCAAGAAACGGGACTTGTTCGAGATTAGTAATCTGCTGCCTTTTTCCATGTTATCAACGCACTACGACATCAACGCGGGCATAAGGATTATGCTCATCCTTCTAAGCCGGATATAAACTTCCATAGCAACTGCTTATGAACAACCGACTTTACATGTATGCAGAAGGATTCGCTCGATACAAGGAATTCGACAAGAGAGATCTTGGGGATGAGGTATTTTCCGGAGATCTTGAAGCTTTTGATCCGACGTTTTTCGCACCAATTGACCGGTGTGCTCTTGGAATATCCGAGAAAGTCTCCGACTTGTTCTGTTGTGATTAGGTCGCCGAATCCTGCGAGCTCGTCCTCGAAGAACTCTCTCAGCAATGCTATATGCTCGTCATCAAATGCGAGCATTGTTTCTTTAACCACGTCCCTCTGACGATGAACTCCCGATATTTCGCTGTACCAACCATCGGGAGCTTGAAACCTGTAGGGATTGGCAGCTCTGTCGCGAAGATAGGTTATTACGTCTTTGGTCTTGATCGAGTACCTATGCGTTTTCTTCCCCGTATCGGTGCAAGGGACAAGTCCGCTTTGAAGCAAATAAAGAGCCGTTGCCTTGCTGATATGTGCGACCTTATAGAATTGGTCTTTGCTCATGCTTTTCGGATAATCCTTTTCAATATCCCGCAGCATTTTTTCAAACTTATTCATTTTAATACCGCCTTAATTGAATTCAGGTTGATAAGCACGGTATCTTTGGGTTTAAGTTCTCTCCGAGTTCTCTCCAAGTTCTCTCCAAAATCCTGAAAAACGATCATTTTCAGAACAATTTATCGAGATATTCGAACTCTATGTGTTTGCTGGAAAAATTGAATCTCTTTGGAGAGAAGTTCAATTTTCTTAATAAAATCAAGGGATTTTAACTGCCGCTTTTTGCCGCTGTCTGCTGTCAGCTTCCGTTAAAGTCTTTTCATGATACATGACTCGAAATCAGGTGTAGGGCAACCTACCGTGGGTTCGAATCCCACCCGCTCCGCCACGATAAAAGCTCACGGCTTCAGCCGTGGGCTTTTATCGTCCCGACAGAACCAGATTTGAACCCCGAGTTTTGCGCAAGCAAAACTCTCAGCTCAGCGGCAAACAAGTAACTCTTCAAGTCAAGAAACTCGCTGAGCGGGGTTCAGAATCCCACCCGCTCCGCCAGATAAGCCAGTAAATCATTAAGTTTTCTGGCTTTTCTTTTTTTGCTCTTTCCGGCAAAAACCTTCAAAATCGGGCCGAAAACCAGGAGAGAACTGGCCCTTTTTCAGGAGAGAACAGGCAAAAACGGGTGAAAAATTCGGTTCGAATGGGTTAAAGCCCGAGGCTCTGCGCCAAGGCGTCTGCGGAAGTTAATTTTGAGCTGTACTCCAGATGCGAGTAGATATTCGCCGTCGTCGAGAAGTCGCTGTGACCAAGCCATTCCTGTATCTGCTTCATGGGAACACCGCTTGAAAGCAGCAGCGAAGCGCAGGAATGACGCAGATCGTGGAAGCGGATCTTTCGCAAGCCGTTTTCCTCGAGAAGCTTTCCGAAGCAGTTCGTCACGTATCCGGGCTTTATCAGATCCCCTATCTCGTTGACGCAGATATAGCCCGCGTATTCCTTGATGTACGATTTGCCGCATAGCCTGCGGTTCTCCTCCTGTTCCGCCCTGAGCTCGAGCAGCCTGTCCCTTACGGCGCTCACGAGCGGGAGCGTCCTCGTGCTGGATTTGGTCTTGGTGCGATCCTGCCTTACGAGAATGAGCTTCCCGTCGACGCTGCACTCCGTGACGGTGTGCTTGATCGTGATCGTGTTCCTGTCGAAATCCACTGCGTCCCATTTGAGACCAAGAGCCTCACTTCGTCGCAAACCGTAATATGCAGCGAGCATAATGGGTATTTCGAGCTTCGTTCCTTTGGATGCTTCAAGCAGAGCTTTCATCTCATCCGCATCGTAAAAGCTGCCTGTAAAAGGCTCCTTCCGGGGCCGTTCAACCTTGTCCGCGGGATTTACGGGTATCATATCGAGCTTCACAGCGTATTTCAGCGCCTTGTGGATGTTCGCATGATAGTGGATGACGGAATTTGCCTTCGCCGATAACATATCCTTTCATCAATTCAAGAACTCTTTGCATTCGTGTTTCCTCCTATGCATACATCATAGCAGAAACCATGGCGCAATTTCAGGCCATAAGAAAAGCCCGAAGCGATGTGCTCCGGGCAGGGGATATGATCGATTATTCTTCCGACACCGCTTTCAGTCGTTCCCAAATCTTGACCATGGCGAGGGTATCGAGCTCGCAGTATTTGAGGAGGTTCTTCCGCGTACGCTCAAGCTCTTCGGGCTCCATGTGTTCCATAGCGGGGAAGGCGTTCATGGCCTCGCTGCCGTTATGGATATCCTCGAGGTTGTGATAATCCAGCTCGGGATCATCCGGGAACAGCGCGGGCAGCACGCTCTTTATCGAGAAGCTGCCGCCCATGGCGGGGTTATAATACCACCCCGACTGGAACGGAACGAGCAGATCGACAACGTTTTCGCGGATGTTCAGAAGATGCTCCGCAAGGTCTGGGAAGAGCTCCGCAAGGTATTTCAGCCTTCCGCACTCGAAGGATTTGTTATACGCGGTGACGCATACGTCCCTCGGGATATCGCGGCAGAGGGCTTCCGCAATGGCGCGGCGGGGGTCTTTGCCCGCCTCCGCAAGGAATTCGCGGTGATTGAGCTCCCCTCCCTCGCGCTCGATATAGTGCAGGGAATACTGGAAGGGGATCTGCTCAAAGGGCTTGGAGCCGACATAACGCGGCACGGCGTACTGGACCGTCTCGAAATCGAGGAAATACAGCGGATACGAAAGCTTTTCCATAAACTCCGAAATGCATTCAGCATCGACGACGTCACCGTAACCGTGCAGGGTGCAGTCGATCTGGCGGAGCTGTTTCAGGTCGTGTATCGTTCTCGACTTCCAAAGGTCGGGGAAAGCGATCTCGCCGCAATAGTAGTGCTCGAGCTTCGTCTTGAACGGCATGCGGTACAGATCGAAGACGTTTGGCCGCGGCAGATCCCGCGTGCAGTACGCCCAATAGGGGCAGTCGTACGGCGAATGGCAGGCCTCCGAAAGGTCGATGGGCGGCTCGTCGGGCTTGTCCAGATACCGCTCGGCAATGAGCAGCAGCTCCTCCACCTCGCGGCTTTTCTCGTTAACGCCGTCCGAAACGTCGGTGATTCGGAAGAACTCGTCAAGCTTCAGCGTGCCGTCGAATACGTACTCGTTGTTTATGACGACGATGTAAGTGCCCGTGACGTTGACGCCGCAATGCTCCAGCACGTATTTCTGATAGGCGACGTCGGCGGCGTAGACCTCCCGCTCGCCGTGAGTGGAGCTCTTGACCTCGTATATCGCCCAGCCGCCGTTCTCCCTTTTGAGGATGTCGACCGCGCAGTAGAGCCCGTTATACGAGAACGACGCCTCGCAGATGTTCGGCGTGCCGGGTTCCATCTCGGTCTTCGTCGCATCGATCATCTTCGTAAGATCGAGCCTTTCGCCGTCGTACGCGGTCACCTCGACGAAATCGCCGAAAAGGCCCATCGCAAGGTCGCCGACCTCGCTGCCCGTTCTCATACGGGCAAGCGTCGCTTCATCCAAGGTCTTAAGCTCCGGCTTGTGTTTTAAGAGCCACGCGAGCTTCGGGCACTGCCACAGCGCGCAGTATTTGGATTTGGAAAGATACAGCGTGCTCATATTTACTCCTCGTATTGTTCAATTGGCTTTTGGCGCTTGCGGTCGTAGGCGCGCTTGTCCTTCACAGTGCGGGTGACGGGATTGACGGTTCCCCATATCACGCGCCGGGTATTGTCGAGCTCGCGGCGTTTTCGCTTGGAGAGCTTTTTGTATGGGATGA
>JAEEGH010022709.1_pt1 | contig 12837 bp, 10 predicted proteins | sample 9134181 | NCBI WGS metagenome assembly JAEEGH01 (sample SAMN16246544, study PRJNA631951) | gut metagenome | biome: gut microbiome; feature: rumen; material: DP-attached | host: Bos | place: Iran: Karaj | collected 2018-10 | reverse complement strand
ATCCATATTCATTTAATAGATCACGGATTTCCATTTCAACTAATTCTAGAAGTTCTTCATCATCAACCATATCGCACTTATTCATGAATACTACCATTTTAGGTACACCAACTTGACGAGCAAGTAGGATATGTTCACGAGTTTGTGCCATAGGTCCATCAGTAGCAGCTATAACTAGAATAGCTCCATCCATTTGAGCAGCACCTGTAATCATGTTTTTAACATAATCAGCATGTCCTGGACAGTCAACGTGTGCATAGTGACGAGTAGCTGTTTGATACTCTACGTGTGCAGTATTAATTGTAATACCACGTGCTCTTTCCTCTGGTGCCTTATCGATATTTGCATAGTCAACGAATTGACCACCAAATTTTTCTGCTTGTCTCTTTGTAATAGCAGCAGTTAATGTAGTTTTACCATGGTCAACGTGTCCAATTGTACCAATGTTAACATGGGGTTTACTACGATCAAATTTTTCTTTTGCCATATTAAATTTCCTCCTTTTTTTTAATTTACTCTTATATTTTAACTGACAAATCTAGTTTTTTCAACTATTTTTCTATAAATAACTTAATATTTACAATTAATTACCACTTTTTTTGATAATTTCTTCAGCAATATTCTTTGGAACTTCTTCATAATGATCAAATACCATTTGGAATGTTCCACGTCCTTGTGTATTACTACGTAATGCAGTAGCATAACCAAACATCTCAGAAAGAGGTACCATTGCACATAGAGCAATTGCATTTCCACGAGATTCTTGACTTACTGGACGACCACGTCTAGATGGAATATCACCCATAACTGTACCAAAATATTCTTCAGGTACAACAATATCTACTTTCATAATTGGTTCAAGTAGAACTGGTTTACATTGATTCTTCATTTCTTTAACTGCGAATGAAGCAGCAATCTTGAATGCCATTTCATTTGAGTCAACTTCATGATAAGATCCATCATGTAATGTAGCTTTAACATCAATTAATGGATATCCAGCTACTACACCACCAGCTAAAGCTTCTTGTAATCCTTTGTCAACAACTGGGATATATTCACGAGGAACTACACCACCAACAACTTCATCAACAAATTCATAACCTTTATCTGGATTTGGTTCAAACTTAACCCAAACATGTCCATATTGTCCACGACCACCAGATTGTTTAATGTATTTACCTTCACAGTCACCAGCTTGTCTTATTGTTTCACGATAAGCAACTTGTGGTTTACCAATATTAGCTTCTACATTAAATTCTCTTCTCATACGGTCAACTAGAACATCTAAGTGTAATTCTCCCATACCTGCAATAACAGTTTGACCTGTTTCTTGATCAGTATGTACTCTAAATGTTGGATCTTCTTCAGCTAATTTTTGAAGAGCAATTCCCATCTTTTCTTGATCAGCTTTTGATTTTGGTTCAACAGCTAATTCAATAACTGGTTCTGGGAATTCCATTTGTTCTAGAATAACTGGTTTCTTTTCATCACAAAGTGTATCACCTGTTGTAGTATTCTTTAATCCTACTGCAGCAGCAATATCACCTGTATATACATCACTAATTTCTGTACGATTATTAGCATGCATTAATAAGATACGACCAATTCTTTCTTTTTCATCTTTAGTACTATTTAGAACATAAGATCCACTTGATAAATGTCCTGAATAAACTCTAAAGAATGTTAGACGTCCAACGAATGGATCTGTCATAACTTTGAATGCTAAAGCACTGAATGGTTCATCATCTTTTGGATGTCTTTGACATGGATTACCATTTAAGTCAACTCCATCAATACTAGCAACATCAACTGGACTTGGTAAATAGTCAATAACAGCATCAAGAAGTGGTTTAACACCCATATTTCCAAGAGCTGTTCCACACATTACTGGGAAAAATTTAACATCTAATGTACCACGTCTAATTGCACGTTTAATCATTTCTACTGTTACTTCACCACCATCAAGGTAAGTCATCATCATTTCATCATCATATTCAGCAACAGCTTCAATTAACTCTTCACGTTTTTGATTAGCAATATCTACTAAATCAGCTGGTATTTCAATTTCCTTAGCTTCTTCTTCTTCCTTACCATCATATTCGTAAGCTTTCATAGTAACTAAGTCAATAACACCATGGAAATCTGATTCAGCACCGATTGGCCATTCTATTGGTCTAGCATTAACACCTAAACGGTCTTTAATACTTTTTAAACTATATTCAAAATTTGCCCCCATTTTGTCCATCTTGTTTGCAAAAATTATTCTTGGAACTTTGAATTCAGTAGCTTGTCTCCAAACTGTTTCAGTTTGAGGTTCAACACCTGCTTGTGAATCAAGTAATGCAACAGCACCATCTAATACACGAAGTGAACGACTAACTTCAACAGTAAAGTCTACGTGTCCTGGAGTATCGATTATATTAAAACGATATTTCTTCCAGTAAGCAGTAGTAGCAGCTGAAGTAATTGTAATACCACGTTCTTGTTCTTGTTCCATCCAGTCCATTTGTGATTCACCATCATGTGTTTCACCAATTTTATGGATCTTCTTAGTATGGAATAATACACGTTCTGTAGTAGTTGTCTTACCTGCATCGATATGAGCCATGATTCCAAAGTTTCTTGTCATCTCTAATGACGTTTCACGAGCCATATTTTATCTTTCCTTTCCTACCATCTATAATGTGCGAAAGCCTTATTAGCTTCTGCCATTCTATGAGTATCTTCTCTTTTCTTAACAGCATTACCAGTACCATTACTAGCATCTATTATTTCATCAGCAAGATTTTGTGCCATTGTATGTCCACCTCTTAATCTTGCATAGTTAACTAACCATCTTAAACCTAAAGTTTGACTTCTTGTTTCACTAACTTCAACTGGTACTTGATAGTTAGAACCACCAACACGTTTAGATTTAACTTCTAATTGTGGTTTTATATTTTCTAAAGCTTTTTCAAATACTGAAACTGGATCTTGTCCTGTTTTAGTCTTAACTTGATCAAAAGCTTCATATAGTATTTTTTCTGCAACGCCTTTTTTACCATCTAACATAATTCTATTAATTAACTTAGTAACTACTTTAGACTTATATATTGGATCTGGTAAAACATCACGTTTAACTGCACGTCTTTTACGCATTTTTATTTCCTCCCTTCGATATATTTAATTATTTCTTTTTTTCTTTTTTAGTACCGTATTTACTACGTCCTTGTTGTCTATCTTTAACTCCTGCAGTATCTAGTGTTCCACGAATAATATGATAACGTACACCGATTAAGTCTGGTACACGTCCACCACGAATCATAACAACACTATGTTCTTGTAAGTTATGTCCTTCACCTGGAATATAACAAGTTACTTCCATACCATTACTTAACTTAACACGAGCATATTTACGAAGTGCAGAGTTAGGTTTCTTTGGAGTCATTGTTCCAACACGTACACAAACACCACGTTTTTGAGGTGAATTAACTTTAGTTTGTTTTCTTTGAATATTGTTAATTCCTACTAAAAGAACTGGTGACTTTGGTTTTCTAACTTTACTACCACGTCTTTTTTTAACTAATTGGTTTATTGTAGGCATAAATCTCCTTCCCGACACATACCCTGGTGTGTCATACTTCCTAATAAATTTAAGTTATGCCTAAGGCACAACTTCAAATTCATAAACGTTATTAATAATACAATATAGTTAATTCGATGTCAATATTTTTATGTAATTTTTTTTATTTTTTTCATCATTTACTTTATTAGCAATATATTATTAAAATTAATTAAGAATTGTGGTATTTTTAAATGCAAAAAAAGAAAGCAAAATCACTTTCTTTATTTATTACTTGTAATACATTCAATAACACCGTAACCTGTTCCACCACAATCATTATTATAATCTGAACCATTACTTATTGTACCATCATCTGTAGCAAACGATCCAAACGAAAGTGAACCATCCCATTTTCCACACTCTATTGCTTCACTACCAGTTCCTTCAGTCATTATTTCACATTCGCTTTCTCCCCGTATTTGTAATAATATAGCTTTATTAGACTGATAAGCTGACCCATCTTTCGTTATCTCACCACAAAATGGAATATTATCTTTTATTCCACATGCATATGCATTAGTAACTTGGTTATTATTATTTAACTTAATTCCAAGGAAATAATCTTTTCCGCTAGATTCTATAACATCAAAATATGTATCACTATATCCACTTGTTATTACTGATGGAGTTTTTCCATATCGATTTCCTACGGTGTAGAAAGAATTATATGAATGCATATATTTACAACCATTACATGTATCTATTGTCCCATTTCCATTAACCCAAAGTCCTTCTTGTGATTCAACCTTTATTTTAAAACTTACTGGATGAGTTGAAAAATAATTCCATTCTTCTGTTGTCAGCACTCTTCGATTATCTACCCAAGTAGATGTTGTTCCCATACTATCAGATAAGTCAATTATTGCATTACAACTAATTAAAGGATTCATCCATTCTTCGTTTCCAAGGTAATACTCTAAATCTTCTGCAAAAGTCCATCCATAAATATTTCCAGTTCCATCACAATATGCTCTTGCAACACTTTCCGATACTTCATCATAACTTGAAACAAAGGCTGCACAAGCTGATAATTCTTCTTCTGTCATATTTGTATTTACTCCATAACCTACTGGTGAATATGTGTCTGATATGGCAATTGTACTTGAATCTATATATGCTTTGATAGTTAATGTCCCATTAATTTCCTCACCACTTGGAATATAGCCTACTAATATTCTTTTACTAGTAGTTGCTACTCCATGATTAGGTAAATAATATATACTACCACTCGCATTATTTCTTTCATTCCAATAGTCATTACTTAAAGTACCAATAGACTTTCCCTCATTAGCTTCATATGAAGCAAGATAACTAATTGGAACTCTTATATTACGATAACCATCATTATTATATCCGTTATTTAATTCCCCTACACTAACAACAAATTCTTCTCCACCTATATAGTTAGTACTACCCTCGATAGAAATAGTTAATGTATCTAATTCTGCATTTTCTGCTGCTCTACCTGCTATAGGGAACATATTATTTAAAGTTATAGAATCTCCTTGTTCTGAACTAAAGTATATATTACCTACTCTAACATTATTAGCAGTACTAGTTCTTGTATAGTTAAAGAAAGCATATGTAACACCTACTAATATTATTACCAAGAAAGAAGCTACAGTGATGAATCCATATTTAAGACGTTTATTCATTAGATCATCTACTTTCAATTTAATTGTATCATATTTTTAAATAAAAGAAAAAAGGCTTATTTTTTAAGCCCAAATTTCATTCCTAATGCAAGTAGTATACTACCAACACTATTACCAGCTATCATAACTAAAACATAAAGAATTGTCTTCCATGTCCACATATTAGCTGCACTAAAATAATACATATTAGCAACACAGTGTTCAAATCCAGCTAAGATAAATACTGTTATTCCCATGAATATACCCATATATTTACCAAAATCACCAAGTCTTTTGAATAAATCAACAGCTAAATACATAATAATTCCACAGAATATAGCTAATATAAATATACTTAGTAGATTATCATTTAGTTTAACATCACTAATAACACCAGCTGTAGCTCTTAGTTTATCACCAATTCTAGTTAAGAATAATAAATATCCACAAGCTACAGTACCAATTAAATTACCAAGTAAAGTAATTAATAATTCAATTATATATTTAGGTTTATTATCAACTACATAACCTATTTTACCAGTATAAAGATTTAATCCAAAAGCACATATTGCATATAAACCAATACTAAATAAAAAAGCTCCTAATAATTTACTTTCGCATGCTAAATAAATAGTTCCACCAATACTTATCATTACACCAGCAAGTATAGCTCTTACTAATATTTTTAAGTTATCTTTCACTTTATCCTCCTAATAAAATAATACCACATTAATAAAAAAAATGAATAGTATTTACACTATTCATTTATTTAATATAATTTTTCTTATCATAATGTAATCTAGTGATGTTATTTTACCATCTCCATTAACATCTGCTCTTTTTAGACTATCGCCTGTTAATAACTTAGTACCAAGAATATGTTTTTTAACTACACCATAATCTGATGCACTTACTTTTCCATCACCATTAACATCACCAATTAATCCACAGTTATTTTGACTACTAATACTACTTACATATTTATAACCACTTGGTATAGTATTACTATTTATCCATTTATAACTTGTACCATTAGTATAACAACCTTTATATTGTGTTGGATGATTATTATATAAATAAGCTAAAGTATATGGATCAACTATTTTTATTTTTTTACCCTTTTGAATAGCAGTTGAAAGTGCATAATCGATTCCCGAATAAATCATTTTTCTATCTACTCTACCTACTCTAACAATGTTAAATGATTCTCTATTTCCAACCAATGATTTATATATATTTTCTCCTAAAATACTAGCAGTATCTCCACCGGCATCAATTACTGGAATAAATGGTGTACTACCTACTTTTCTTGTATCAACACCTGCTCCTATTTGGTATCCTACTAAAATAGGAGACATTTTAGCAAATTCATTTTGGACATTTTGACGAATTTTATTATAACCACCTATTAAAAAACCTGTTATATCAATATCAAACTTTTTATTCATTTCTACGTTATGTGCACGCCATGTACTTAATATATTAGTAACAGTTGGATTTAAATAACCAGATCCGTTATTTCCTGCTGCAAAGTAGTCATTTGCTCTTTGAGTTTTATATAACCAATTATAAAGTTGTGGAATTCTTTTTGATAAATCAGAATCGATTGGCCAAATAAGTGGATATTTATCAGTTAAACCCGTTGGATAAGAATACATTGATGGTAATACTCCAGAAGTCCATGAACCACCATCATAATCACCCATATAAACAGAAAAGTATATTGTATTTGGATCATATATTTCTTTAACTACTTTACCTGATTTTACGGCATCTTTATCATTATTTTGTTTATAATTACTCATCTTAACTTGACTAAATATTGAAGCATTAGTTAATCCAACTGGATTAGCTGCATCAGCATCAGTTTCTCCACCATATGATGATATATATTCTACCATTCTCCATTCAGATTCTACATCACCCATTTTAGATTCTTTATCTGATGTACTAGTATATTTTATAAACCATGGAACAAATCCTACAACAGTAAATATTCCTTTATTATTATTTATTGATTGTTGATTTAATATAGATTTTAATGTATTAACATCAGTTCCAACTGGTTGATTTCTATCATCAATAGGAGCTATTCTATTATCTGGACTTAAATCAAAGAAAAATGCTTTATTTTTAATTAAATAATCACCTGTATTAAGTGCAGTATTAAATATTCCAGTATTATATGTTCCAAAATGTTCTTCTTTTCTATTATTACTACTTATAGAACTTACGTTAATATTATAAGTTAAATCCCCACTAAACCATGCAACTCCATCATGAACAATACCTAAATTTAAGTAATATGATCCATTAGAAGATGGTGCTTTTATTTTAAATCTAATTGTTACTCTTTCACCAGCATCTATTGGATTTGCTGAATCAAAATATAATCTAGCACCTTTTGGATTATCTCCTTGTTCAAAACCAAATTCAGACCATGTAACTTTAAAATCATTAGAACTTAAAGCTCCAATTCTATAAAGCCCTTCTTTAGTCCATCTTTCACCTGATGTTATATTATAATTTAACACTGTAACTGATACTTCTCTTTCTTCATTTGGTCTTAAACTTCTAGGTAAATCAGTTTCTACAAAACATGCACCTGCATTACAACTAGGTAACCATGAATCTCTAGAATAACCCATTAATGTAGAATTAGTTTTTTTAGTATCTAAATAATATTTTTTAGCCCATAAATAAGCATCGTTTTTTGAACTACCTGAACTTGTTGTACCAGAATTCATTGGATTTAAATTAGCATCAGGTAAATATCTAATATTTTTAAATTTATTAACTAGATTTCTTTTAACAGTACTTATTTTTCTATTAACTACTAAATCAGTATAACAACTTTGTTTAGAAACATCATAACGAATAGGAATTAAGTTTTCTACACCAGCTATTGTACTAGCTACATTACCAGTAGCAGGAACTTCATTATCCCATAAGACTATACCATTAATTACTCCTAAATTCTTAGCTAGATTAATAATGTCATAAAAAGAATTATATGTAACTATTGTATAGTTTTTAAAACCATTACTATCATTTTTTAATTCATCTAACCAAGCTTGATCCATCTCTTTACCATTAAAAGTAAATCCATTAGACTCATATTTATAATATAAAAGTGGTTGTTTTCTATTAATTAATCCTTGTATTGTAAAAGCAACCTTCATATAATCATATTTTTCATTGGATGATGATAATGTATCTGAAAACTTTTTTAAATCAAAGACAATTAATTTATTATTAAAACTACTATATGAAATAGTATCTCCTAATATTGGTTCATCAATTGTTTCAGCTTTTACATCAACTGATTTAAAACCAAGACAAAGCATTATACATATAATAAATAGAATCATCTTCTTCACAATGCATCACCTTATAATAATTCTATCACGATATTATAAAAAAAAATAGTGATATCACTATTTAATTTTACAAAGTTTTTTTGAATCTTCTCTTCTGCTATTTAATGATTCATAACTCTCTATTGAATAATCATCAATACCATCTTCTATTTCATCATGTTTTTTCATTTCTTTAATCATTTTTAATTTATAGAAGAAATTATTAAATCCATTATATAGTTCATCATTATCTACTTCACCTAATCTTCTAAATGGTCTAACACCACTTAAATAATTAGAATAAGCAACTGATTCTACTAATCTATCTTCAGCTAATTCTTCAGATGTAGATACTTCTAATTTAATATTAGTTATTTTTCCAAAGATTGTATATTCAACAACCTCTTTAATCATATTTAAATTAGATAATGGTAAATGAGTAATACTATTTATATCTTCTTTTGGTGCTTTTTCATATTCATCATAATCAATTACACGATTAGTAAAAAACTCATAAAATTTACCATCTTTTATTTCACCATAAATATATGCTTTTTCTGCTCCAGGCATAATACTATTACTTAATAATACATTTGCATTAATTTTCTTTAATCCTCTGATGTAACTACGAAGAACTAAATCTCCTCTTTTTTCATAATTGTCTTTTACAACTATTCTTACATACTCCATAATAAAACTCCCTAATCTATATTTTTTTCTTTAATTATTTCTGCCTCTTTAACATCTTTATTTTTTGATTTTGTTACTGGATTCTTTTTTTGTTTTTTATAACTATCATAAATTAATAAACCAATTAATAATACTATAATTAATGGTAATAACTTAATAAAGAATTTAATAGCTATAATTATTAATAATAAACCAATAGCTAATTCTAAATATAATTTAATATCTTCTCTCTTCATTCAAATCACCTTGAATTATTATAACATATATTTATAAAAACGCAAAAATTATTTAATATCATAAAAAAAATCACCATTACTATTCAGTAATAGTGACTATATTTTATAGTTCTTTAATATAGCAAGCTGCATATACAGGAATAAATCTAACTCCTTTTTTCTTAGAGAAATTCTCTTCTGTAAGTCTTATACATTCATCTAAGTTAAATTTACTAGTAAATAAAGACATAGCTTTAGCTTTAGTAAGCTTCATATTAACTACTTCAATAGGCATTATCTTACCATTACGATCTTGTACTACAAAACTTATTTCTGCTTTACCATCTGATTGGTAATAATATAAGTTAAATCCATTTCTAACTAATGTATTAGCTACTTCATTTTCTACTAAACTTCTTCTTATATCCATATCCATTAAGAATCTTTGTTTATTTAAGAATAATGTTGTATAAAGAAGTCCTACATCATTAAAGTATAGTTTAAAGCTCTCTACATCTCTAGCTCCCATTAATGGACTTTTAACATCATTAAGTCTAAAACTTCTAGTTACTATACCATTAGCTACTAAATTATTAATACTATCATCATATTCTTTACTTCTAGCTCCTTTTTTAATAGCTCCATATTGAAATTTCTTATTTTCTTTGGTTAAACAAACAGGAAGTACATTCATAATTTCTTCACATTTCAATATATCAGATCCATTATTATAAAGTGCATATTCTGAACGATATACATCCATTATCTTTCTTTTAATAACTTCAATTTCAAGATCAGAACCACCATTAAGTTTTGCATTAACTACTTCCGGAAAACCTCCAGTAATTAAATATTCATAATAAGCTTCCATAGCCATTTGATGAAATGGCATTGGTACATTAGTATCATAACTATCTTTAATAAAATCTACTAATTGTACTTTATCTGAATTAGATAAGTATTCAAAGAAATCCATTGTACTCATATTTCGATAATAGAATTCTTCAATACGAGTTTTAGTGATAGCTATTCTATTACATCCAATAATAACTACTTGATAAGGACTATTATCTTGACCAAAAATCTTTAAGGCTTTAATCATCTCTTCACTATTACAGTTATCAAATACTATTAATGTATCATCTGGAAATATACTTTCTCCACACATTAAAGATAATTTTGAAACTAGTTTATCAAGTACTTTTTCTTTATCTAATAGATTAAATAATTCATCATTTTTATCGGTATTAAAATATGCAATGTTCTTATAAAACTTCTTTCCAAAGTCTAATACTGAGTATGTTTTACCAATACATCTTGGTCCATATAAGAAAAATGGTTTATTAATACTATCTCTTTTCCATTTTAGTAAATCATCAATTATTTTTCGTTCCATATTTTGCCTACCTCCTACACTTATCTTAATTTAAGTATATATCTTTTATAGTATAAAGTCAATGAATTTACAAAAAAAGATGCCTAAGCATCTTAATTTTTAGTTAATGTTTTAATTGCTAAATCAAATGTATATGTAACTGTTTTATCAGAGTCACATTTCTCACACATTTCAGTATTAAGTTCAAATTTAGTAATAATTGTATTTGTTGTTTTATCTAATGAATAGCCTACAAAGATATAATCATTTACAGGAATATCCATAACATATTCTTTATCATTCATAAAGTCTACAATAATATATTTTGAATCTTCTTTTTCATAATCTTGATAAAGGAAATATAAATTATTATCCTTTTCAATTGGAAAGCTTTCGGTTTCAGAATCATTAACTATCTTATTATTTTCATATTTGTTAGAAGTCTTTTTCAATTCTTTAGCATTTTTATCATATTTTTTAACATATCCATTACTTACAAGATAAAAGTTCTCATTGCTATCAATTGCAAGTATTGATTCACCAATTACTTTTTCATTTTCATTATATACACTAGATTGTCTAAATCCTAATGCACAATCACCTTGTAGAAAATAATAACTATTTCCAATTTTTCTAATTTCTATTGTTCCACCCTTTTCATAATCTATGTTCATAAGGGTATTATCAGTAGTTCTTAAAACAAATTCATGAGTATCACGACATTGTGGATAATGTCCTTCTTTAACACCACCTAATACTACATATTTTGAATCTATTTTATTATCTTCATTTTGTCCGTCTTTATAAATTAAAAAGAATTTATTGTTATAATAACCAAAATAATCAAATTTGTATGATGAATCTTCTGCATATGATTTTAAATCAAGATCAACATTATATTGTTTTGCCTTTTTTATTGCATCTTTGTCTTCTAAACTAACAATCTTTAGTGTTTTCTTACCATCTTTAGTTTTAAAAGTTTTACCTGCTAAATTATCAAGACTAAACTTCTCTTCTTTAGGTTCTTGTTTTTCCTCTTCTTTTTGTTCTTCTTTGTTCTCTTCTTGTTTATTTTCTTCTTGTTTATTTTCTTCTTGTTTTTGTTCTTGTTGTTTTTCTTCAGTATTTTCTTGTGGATTATCTTTCTTAATTACTTTATCATAGACAATATATCCCGCTAATGCTAATACAAGTATTAAAAGTATTGTAACAAGTAATCCATTACCTTTTGCTTTAGGTTCTTCCTTCTTTGGTTCAGGAATTATATTTTTTTCTTCTTCCATAGACACCTCTTTCTATTTAATTAAAATATAACACAGTAATACCAATTATTCAATAAAATCAACTAATAAAAAAGACTATTAACGTAAATTAATAGTCTTTTATTTTATAGAATACTAAGTTTAGATAATTCATGATATGTATAATCACACCATGTAGAAGCTTGTACTTCAGCAATATGAGCTACTCCAAGAATTAGCATAACAATTCTTGTTTCACCTATTCCACCACCAATAGTATATGGTAATTCCTCTTTAATTATTTGTTGATGATATGGTAAAGCAATTCTTTCTTCTGTGTGACTTTTCTTTAATTGATCAATTAAACTATCTTTATCTACTCGAATACCCATGGATGTAAGTTCCACTACCCTATCATATTTTTTATCATAAACAAGTAAATCACCATCTAATTTCCAATCATCATAATCAGGACTACGTTTATCATGAGGTGTTCCACCTTTTAGTTTATCGCCTATTCCTATTATAAAGACTGCTCCATATTTCTTGGTAATTAAATATTCTCTTTCTTTTGGATCTTTATCAGTATAAATATCCTCTAGTTCTTGACTAGTTATAAAAGTAATAGTTTTGGGAAGAGTAATTTCTAGGAATGGGTATTTCTTTCTCATAGTAATAGCTGTACTTCTAATTGATTTATAAATACTTCTTACGGTCTC
>JAEEGH010022708.1_pt1 | contig 12837 bp, 12 predicted proteins | sample 9134181 | NCBI WGS metagenome assembly JAEEGH01 (sample SAMN16246544, study PRJNA631951) | gut metagenome | biome: gut microbiome; feature: rumen; material: DP-attached | host: Bos | place: Iran: Karaj | collected 2018-10 | reverse complement strand
GCAAGAAAGTATTTTTTTAGTTGATCTTCTTTTGCTTATAAAGATCTGAATCCGCTCTTGCGATGAAGGACTGGAGCGATATTGGTGACTCGAAGTCGTACTGGGCGATTCCTACGCTTACTGACAGATCATAGTTGGTATTATAGCTTTCAGTAATGCGTTTTACATTGTTCTTTATCTGATCTGCAAGCCACGTAGCTTCTGCCCTATAGGACATCTCTGCAACTACCACAAACTCATCTCCGCCATACCTTGATACAAAGAATCTGCTTCTCGGGCCCTGGCATGCTTCCTTGATGGCGTCTGAAATTCTGATAAGAGCGTTATCTCCTTCAAGATGGCCATATGTTTCATTTACAGTTCTGAAATGATCGATATCAATAAGAAGGATAAAAAGAGACATTCCAGGCTCTTCTTCTCTCATCTTCCTGGCAAGATATCTGAACATCTGATTCTTGTTATTTAACTGAGTAAGCGGATCCAAAGAGATCAGACTCTCTGTCTGAGTAATATATGCATAAAAAACTGCGGCTACAATTCCATAGCACAAAAACGGTATTCTCCAATATACTGCCTGCAAAATACCAAGGATGATCGGCATACATGGAAATACGCCTATCATAAAGTACATACCTCTATCGGCATATCTGTCCTTGTCCAAAGCTCTGTAAAAAGCCTTAGCTGAAGCTGCAAGAAGATATCCAAAAGGCACTACTATAAGTATCAGATAGAGATTTCCACCCACAAGGGCGTTATTCTCATCCACGTAAAATACTAAACCTGTTCTATAGGCTGAAATGCATAAAATCGCAGAAATCCAGACAGGAATACTTATAATAAGCCTTGCAATGTCCTTCTCTACCATCTTTCCCTTTTGTAGAGTTTCAGACAAAATGAACCAAAGATACGCATCAACACTTATAAGCAAATATGTAAATATGTTGGATAAATAAAGGAAAGGCTTTGAGTTGCTGATAACGCCGCTATCAACAAGTGCCCAGAATATCTCTGCTATAAAATAAAGCATTGTAACAAAGACTATATTGCCAAGGTAAACTGTTGAAAGGTCTTTATTAACGCCTCTAACAATTTTAAAAAGAATTATTCCAAGTAAGAAAAAACAAGCCAAATAGGCTTCAATGTAGTAAAATTCGTACCCCAAAGTAAAACCTCCGCCACACTTGTGCAATTGAATGAATTTTATCACGATTTTTTTGGCTTGTAATCAAAATTCATTCGATTTTATATATTGTTTATAATTTGGGGTTTACGCTCCTCCGGCAATAGCCTTAAGCGCATCAAATTCAGACTCGTAAACGCCTCCCATGGCCTCAAGATCTTCCCAGGAGTACCACGCTCCACTAAGCTGAACACCTTTGATAGAGATATCGGTAGCAATGACCATGAATGGCTTATGATTAACAACAATATATGCTGTTCTGTTAAGCCCGAAAGGAGTAACAAAAATATGCCCCGTTTCGATCAGATGATTAATCTGATCTATTGTGTAATTCTTATTTAATGGAGTCGTTTTTAGCATATATCTCGCCCTCAAAAATCGTATTGCTCCCTCAAAAAAGAAAGAGTCAAATAGTATAAAATCATTATACTATCTGGCTCTTTTAGTGTAAATTCGTTTATATTTATTTAATATTTGAATAATCTCTTTCTCCAAAAATGCCGGTTCCCACACGTACAAATGTTGCGCCTTCCTCGATAGCGACCTGGTAATCTCCCGTCATTCCCATGGATAAAGTGTCCATTTTAACGCCCTGAATATTTGCTGCATTTATCTTATCTTTCAGCTCTCTAAGGCCTTTGAAATAGACTCTGTTGCTCTCCGGATCATCGGTATAAGGGGCAATGGTCATAAGCCCTCTTATCTTTAGATGTTCAAGACTGCTGATAGTCTTAACAAAGTCCATCACCTCATCCGGTGCAAGTCCAAACTTGGTGTCCTCACCGGCCATATTAACCTCTATAAGCACATCTGCCACAATACCTGCTTTTGCAAACTGCTTTTCTATCTCAAGAGCCAGCTTTTCATTGTCTACAGAATGGATCATCTTAACTATCCCCGGCAGATATTTAACCTTATTGGCCTGAAGATGACCAATCATATGCCAGTCCACATCCTCTGTGATCACTTCGTGCTTATCCCTGATCTCCTGGACCTTATTCTCACCAAAAACTCTTATTCCGCAGTCCATGGCCTGTCTGATATCGCTTACAGGCTTGGTCTTGCTGACTGCAATGAGAGTAACTTCATTTCTGTCTCTCCCGGCTTTTTCGCATGCCTCACAGATTTTTTTCTCTACAAATTCAAGATTATCCTTGATCATGATCATATCCCCATTTAGTAATCAAACGTTTTTCCGCTTTATTTTTTCTGGGGCTTATTATATCATAATTCTAGGGGATACGAATACATATACTATATGAAAACGTAACATGAGGGGTTACCAAAATGAATGTCAACGACATTGCAAATGGTTCTGAAATCAAAATCTATGCAGCGATCGGCGGTCATAGTATTGTCCTTATGACAGAGGCAATATTCGGAGTATCCGCTGGTCTCCTTGTAAAGCCAATGGAATACTTTGGCAAATACATGCAGTTCCTTGAGCCATCGCAGGTCCAGGTTCTCAACAAGCGCGATGGCCGCATCTACAGGTTCATGTCCACAACTATCACTCCCGTAAAAACAAGATATGGATATTTTCATCTTATAAGAGCCTCTTCCAAGCTTGAACCTGAGAACTCCAGAAAAGCTGAAAGGTTCTACATTGAAAAGCTCGGCCTTATGTCCATAAATGGAAATAATCTAGATTTAAAGAACTGTCTCGTTCATGACATTTCGCTCAGAGGCCTTTCCCTTGTTCTTGATAAAAACACCAGCCTAAAGCCCGGAGATCAGTTAAATGTCATGTTCAGATACGGTGCCACACTTCATAACTATGAGATCAGCACTGTGGTAGTCAGGAACTTTGAAATTCAGGGCAAAAAAGCTGTAGGCTGCAGCATATCCAACTTAAATGTTGATCTTATTGGTCTTCTATCCGAAAAGAGAAATGAGAAATACAGCGCATCAGCAGAGTCGCCGGAGATCAGTCTTAATCCTGAAATATCACAGGCTCAGCAGATCCAGGAAGTTGAAGAAGATCTTGCAAAAGATATAGCGCCATCAGAGAAAAAATCTCTCAATATTACTTCAAACGGAACCAATCCTTTGGATCCTGCCAACTTAGAACACATAACCGATAAATCTCTTCGTCAAAAGAAGAAGGAAGAAAAAATGGCACAGCAGGCAAGGGATATTGAAAATCTCCTCGATCTGCGCGATATCTGAGCTGATCAGAAAATATCATCATAGAAATATCTAAGAAAAGCCCATGTCCTGCGACATGGGCTTAATGTTTTTAATAACGGATCTGCTTTTCAACCATACGAACAAATTCTACATTGTTCCTTGTCTTTGAGAAGAGGTTAATGCACTGGTCAACTGCATCGTCTGCCTTCATACCATTGAATCCCTTTCTCAGGCTGTTGATAGCTGCAAGCTCCTCTTTTGAAAGAAGAAGATCTTCTCTTCTTGTGCTTGACTTTGGAATATTGATAGCAGGGAAGATTCTCTTTTCCTGAAGTTTTCTGTCGAGAACCATTTCCATGTTACCTGTTCCCTTGAATTCCTCGTAGATAACATCATCCATCTTTGAACCTGTCTCAATAAGAGCTGTTGCAAGGATTGTAAGGCTTCCGCCCTCTCTCATGTTTCTGGCAGCACCAAAGAACTTTTTAGGCATATGAAGAGCTGCCGGGTCAAGACCACCTGAAAGAGTTCTTCCTGATGGTGGAACTACGATGTTATAAGCTCTTGTAAGACGAGTGATGGAATCAAGGAGGATTACAACATCCTTGCCGTGCTCAACAAGACGCTTTGCTCTCTCCATAACCATTTCTGCAACTCTCTTATGATGCTCAGGAAGCTCATCAAATGTTGAATAGATAACTTCTACATTTGAACCTTCGATTGATTCCTTAATATCTGTAACTTCCTCAGGACGCTCATCAATAAGAAGGATAAGAAGGTGCATATCAGGGCTGTTCTTTAAGATTGATTTTGCAACATCTTTAAGAAGTGTTGTCTTACCAGCCTTAGGAGGTGATACGATCATACCTCGCTGTCCCTTACCTATTGGGCTGATAAGATCCATGATTCTCATAGCAACAGATGAACCCGGCTGCTCAAGCTTAATTCTTGAATTAGGGAAAATAGGTGTCATGTTCTCAAAGTTCCATCTTCCCATTGCAACTTCAGGCTTGTATCCGTTTACTGAATCAAGAACTGCAAGTGCTGCAAACTTATCAGATTCTTTTTTCTCTCTGCATCTGCCCTTAAGGATGTCACCGGTTTTCAAATTAAACTTTCTGATCACGCTTGGTGCAACATATACGTCATTCTCACCAGGCAGATAGTTCTCACATCTGATAAAGCCGTAACCATCCTGCATAACTTCAAGGATTCCATCTGCAGGATCTCCATCTGCAACAGGAGCTTCTGCTGGTGCCGCTGCAGCTGCATCTTCCTTCTTTGGCTCAGCTTTAGCGCTCTCAGCCTGCTCATCTCTTTTTATTGTCTTAACTACAATGTTTTTCTTGTGGACTCCGCCTTTTTCATGGTTCTGAGCCTTCTCCGCAGGAGCATCAGCTTTTTCTGCTTTTTCTGCTTTTTCTGCCTTTTCTGTTTTTTCAACTTTTTCTGCTTTTGCAGATTTTACGGCCTTTGCAGGTTTTTCTTCCTTGTGTTCAGGCTTCTTATCAGATTCTTTTTCATCCATCTCGCACATAAGATCAATGATCTCTGCTTTTTTCATAGATGACGCGCCTTTAATACCTCTGGTCTTCGCAATTTCCCTTAGATCACTAAGTTTTAAAGTTTCGTATTTTTCTCTCAAATTAACTCCAATCCGTGCACAAAGCACTATTCATTCAATACCTATATCCTATAAACAACAATTGTTAACGTGGGATCTTCGAACGATGTACGTCGAATAGACGAATTATGTCCAATTAGAAATAACTTATACTGTAAGCTATCGTTACGTCAAAAATACATTACAACATACTTAAAAGAAAATCAACTATTTTTTTCAATTTTTTATCATTTAGTTTTATATGATAATATCTTTTGCAATCTTTTTCCGCATAACCATGGGTAAAAATCAAAAAGCTCCCTGTACAAAAAAATGTACAGAGAGCAATAAAAAACTGTTTAATTAAAATTTCCGTAAAGTATCTTGGCAAGTTCTGAGTTTTTATCAAGAACTAAAGTCTTATCGCCTGTGAGCGATCCCTTAAGAGCATCAAGACCTCTTATATAGCTGTAGAACTCAGCTTTATCCTCTGTGTCATAAGCTTTAGAGAGGGTCTCCATATATGCTGCCTCTCCTTCTGCCTCAAGGACTGCTGCATCTTTTTCAGCCTGAGCCTTTATGATGGCAACCTGCTTATCAGTTTCATTCTGGATTTTCTGAGCTTCAGCATTACCCTGGGCTGTATAAGAAGCTGCAATATTGTTTCTCTCTGAGATCATTCTCTCATATACAGCCTGCTTGTTATCATCAGGAAGGTCCAAAGCTTTGATCTGCGCCTGAACGATTGTGATACCATAACCAGCCATATCAGAATTAGCTTCTGATGTAATAAGCTGTGTAAGCATCTCACCTCTTGCCTCTATAACCTCATCCTGTGTCATGGATGAAATTGCATTCTTTGTTGCATTGTATACAGAAGCCTCAATTCTCTCCTCTGCTCTTGTCTCAATGGCGTTAAGTGTCTGAACAAACTTAAGAGGTTCTGCTACCTTCCACAGTACATATGTATCTGTTATCATGGACTTTTTGTCCTTTGTGATAACGTCTGACTGAGGAATATCATATAGAATAACCTTTGCTGTAATTGACTGCGTGCTGTCAATAAAAGGTGTCTTGAAATGAAGACCGGGATCCTGCGCTATAGCAACTATCTTTCCAAATCTTCTTACTGTAACATATTCATTCTGATGCACTACGTATGTTGATGATCCCACAAGTACCGCTGCAAGGAGAACAACAACAATGATCACATAGCCTAAAATACCTTTTTTCTCATTCATTGTCTCAATCCTCCTTAACCGTTAAAACTATCTAGTGGAAGCATCTGCTGTGTGTTTCCATCAGTGATGATAACCTTAAGATCAGGAAGAAGTTCTTCCATTGTCTCATAGAAAAGTCTTTTCTTTGTGATGTAAGGCTGGAGTTTGTACTGCTCATACATCTCATTGAATCTCGCAACCTGACCTTCAGCTTCTGCTATTCTTGCCTGCTTGGAAGCTTCTGCATCCTGAAGGATCTTATCAGCAGCAGCTTCTGCCTTAGGAAGCTCTTCGCTCTGATACTTTTTAGCATTGTTTACAGCTGTTTCTTTTCCCTGCTTAGCTGTTTCAACAGACTTAAATGCCTGTACAATTTCCTCTGTCGGTGGTTCAGCGTCCTGAACAGAGATATTAACAACTGACATACCAATATTCTTTTCGGCAAGCTCCGTTGTAAGTCTCTCTTTTACCTCTGCCTGGATCTGTCCCTTTGCAGTTGTGATGACGTCATCTACAGGATAATTGACAACAGTATTTCTAATACTAGCAAGCGCCATGTTCTTCATGATCATCTCAGGATCTTCGCTGTTGTAATATGCGGCAACAGGGTCGCTTACTTTATATTCCAAATAGAAGTCAATATCTACAAAGTTGAAATCTGAAGTTATCATAACTCCTTCATCATCAACAGTTATGTTCTGTCCATCCTTAAGAACATATCCAATACCAATACCATGAGTAGTCATATCTACCAAATGTACCTGCTGAATATAAGGAATCTTAAAATACAAACCTGCAGTATCAACACGCACAACCTTACCAAACATAGTAAGGATTGCCTGCTCCTGCTCTTTTACAGAATAGAAACTGCCATTTACTACTGTCAGCGCAAAAAGAGCCACGATTACCAGGAGGACTACTTTAAGGCTGATCTTCTTTTTTACAAAGCCATTTTTATTTTTTCCCATAAATACTTTTCTCCAAATCCTCAAAAACACAACTAAAGAAAAACGGCTGGCATACACGCAAGCACGCCAGCCATTTTTCATATATTCAATATTTCATTTTAATTACTGGAAGTTTGCTACAAGGGCTACGATTCTAAGTGCAAAGAGAACGAATACTACCCACATGATTGGGCTGATATCTTTTGCCTTCTTAGTAACAACCTTAAGAATAACCCATGCAAGAACTGCAAACATGATACCTGTAGCGATTGAGTATGCAAGAGGCATCATTACTACTGCAAGGTAAGCACCTACTGAATCAGCGATATCGCCATCAAACTTAACCTTTGCAATTGACATAAGCATAAGCATACCAACATAGATAAGTGCTGGAGCTGTTGCAAATGAAGGAATAGCAAGGAACAGTGGGCTAAGAACGATAGAAACAAGGAACATTACACCAGTTGTAAGAGCTGTAAGACCAGTTCTACCACCTGCTGCTACACCTGCACTTGACTCAACGAAACTTGTTATTGTTGATGTACCAAGTAAAGCACCACATGTTGTACCTACAGCGTCAGCCATAAATACCTGACCAACTCTAGGAAGGTTACCATCCTTATCAAGAAGGCCTGCCTTATCAGCAACACCTACTACTGTTCCAACTGTGTCGAAAAGATCTACATAGAGGAAGCTGAATGTGATAGCAATGAACTGAATAAGGTGTGTTGCAGCCCAACCAAAGTTAAGCTTAAATGCTGTCTCGGAAATAGCGCCAAGCTGAAGTCCCTGTGAGAAATCAGGGAAAAGATTAGCTGCTGTGTAAACACCTGTTGCCTGAAGGATCATTCCGATGATCCAGGTAACAATGATTCCGATAAGAACACCACCTGTTACATTGTAGTGTACAAGTGTTGCGATAATGATGAGTCCTACAAGTGCAAGAACCATATCAAGATCAGAGAAGCTTCCAAGTCCTACTACTGTAGCATCGTTAGCAACGATAATGTGTGCATTCTGCATACCGATGAATGCTACAAAAAGACCGATACCTGCTGAAATACCAAACTTAAGATTCTGTGGGATGCTGTTGATGATCTGCTCACGGAATTTAAAGAATGAAAGAGCAATGAAGATAATACCTTCACAGAATACTGCTGTAAGAGCAATTGTGAAAGGATTCTCCTCTCCGGCAAGTTCACCAAGACAAACTGTATATGCAAAGTAAGCATTAAGTCCAAGTCCTGCTGAAAGACCGATTGGGTAATTGGCAAAGAATGCCATTATAAATGTTGCAATTGCAGAAGCAAGCGCAGTTGCAACGAATACGCCGTTTGCATTCATTACTGTGCCCAAAATGTTAGGGTTTACGGCAAGAATATATGCCATAGTAAGGAATGTAGTTAAGCCGGCAAGCACCTCCCTCTTTACGGTAGTGCCATGCTCATTGAGTTTGAAACACTTCTCCAACATACTTTTTTCCTCTCCTTTGAAAAACATTTATAAATTTGTTTATTAAACACCGGACATTATCTTTTTAAGATTCTGCCAACAGTGTAAAGAACCTCATATATATTGTCGTAAAACTCGAATAATACGTGAGCCATTACAGATATATAAATGTTCTTAGTAGCGATATATGCAATTGTAACCGGAAGAGCCATGATAGCCCATTCCAAAATCCCCAAAGGTCCATGAGCTCTTGTAAGAGCACAAAGGACTAAACTAAGTACAGCAAAAATGATAGTCTGCTTTTTATTATCAAATCTGATAAGAGCCTTTCTAAAGAAAAGTTCCTCTGCCACAGGCTTGATAACGATCATCATAAGCGCGTAAAAGAAGGTTGGAACCAGATCATTGTGAACTATTATACTTACAGCGCCTTCATCAATATGGAAAGAAAACTGTGAAGATATCAGCATTCTAAGTTTTCCTGCAAGTAAAAGACCAATAAAGGTAATTGCAACCGGAACCCAGAATCCTAATATTCTGCCGAAGTTCTTATAAAGCTTTCTGAAGGAAAACTGTTTGTATATAAAATAAAAGTATGTAAGTAATCCAAAATAGAATGCAAAGAATAAATGAAAAGCCTGCTTGGGCCAGATTATTGTAGCAACTACAAAAACAATCTCCCATGCAATAGGTATATATATTCGTTTCAAGGCAAACTCCTTTAAACAATCAAAAAATCAATTCATATTATATATATAGCTCATTGCAAGGTCAATCATATTTATCCAATAATTATGTAAGTTTTGTAAGTTTTTACTTATCATGCTAAAATGTTTTGGCATAGCATTTTAACATGGAGTAAGAACAATGATTTTATCAGTACATAATTTGTGTAAATCCTTTGACGGAAAAGATATATTAAACGGTGCGTCTTTTCATATAGAGAACAATGAAAAAGCTGCTATTGTAGGCATAAACGGTGCAGGCAAGACCACACTTATCAAAATGATAATCGGTCAGCTCTCACCAGACGATGGCGAAGTTACTTTTTCCAAAGATACTACATGGGGTTATCTTGCCCAGAACCAGAATATCACCTCAGAAAACACCATCCTCGATGAGCTCACAGAGGTAAAAAGAGATATCATAAACCTTGAACAGGAAATCAGAGACGCCGAAGAAGCAATGAAACACACTACAGGCGATGACCTTACAAAGCTCATGGAGAAGTACACTCAGATGCATGAGAAATTCCAAAGGGAATCAGGCTATGCATGGCGAAGTGAAGTTCTCGGCGTTGCCAAGGGTCTTGGCTTTATTCAGGAGGAGTTTGATAAAAAGATATCTACTCTCTCCGGCGGTCAGAAAACAAGGGTTGCTTTGGGAAAGCTTCTTTTACAAAAGCCTGATCTCATCATCCTGGATGAGCCTACCAACCATCTTGATATGAATTCCATCAGATGGCTTGAAAACTATCTCTTAAACTACAAGGGTGCCGTACTTATCGTCTCCCACGACAGATACTTCCTCGATAAGATCGCAGGTAAGATCATCGAAGTTGAGAATACAAAAGTCAGTTCTTTTACCGGCAACTACAGCACCTATGCAGTAAAGAAAGAACAGGTGCGCGCCGCTGAGCTTGCAGCATATGTCAAACAGCAGCAGGAAATCAAGCATCAGGAAGAAGTCATCACCAAATTAAAGAGCTTCAACAGAGAAAAATCCATTAAGCGTGCTGAAAGCCGTGAAAAGATGCTTGATAAGATTGAAGTCCTTGATAAGCCCACTACCATTGATGACAGAATGAAGATCTCACTTAAGCCCTCAAGCGAAAGTGCCAAGGACGTTCTTACCGTTACAGATATTTCCAAGTCATTTGGCAGTGAACAGCTCTTTTCCAACATCAGCTTTGAGATCAAAAAGGGTGAGCATGTGGCTATCATCGGAGACAACGGAACCGGTAAGACAACCATGCTCAAAATGATAAACGGCATAGAGTCCCTTGATTCAGGAAAAATAGAGCTTGGTGTAAAAGTTAAAATTGGCTACTACGATCAGGAACATCACGTTCTTCATGATGAAAAGACTCTATTCGAAGAGATATCAGATGCTTATCCTACTTTGAATAATACAGAAATACGCAACACTCTCGCTGCTTTTCTTTTTACAGGAGACGACGTATTTAAGAGGATCGGCGATCTGTCAGGTGGCGAAAAAGGCAGAGTTTCTCTAGCAAAGCTCATGCTTTCTGACGCAAACTTCCTTATCCTCGATGAGCCTACAAACCACCTTGATATAACAAGTAAGGAAATCCTTGAAAGTGCGATATCAGGCTATGAAGGAACTGTCCTCTATGTAAGCCACGACAGATATTTTATCAATAAAACAGCCACAAGGATTCTTGACCTTACACATGGCCAGGTAGTCAATTACATAGGTAACTATGATTATTACATGGAGCACGCGGATGAACAGAATTCCAGACTCTTTGGAGAAACTTCTTCCAATGACGGAAGCAGCCTTGGATCCGGAAGCTTTAAATATTCTGCTTCCCAGACAGATGGTATCTCTTCAAACGCAGCAGCTTCTACATCTTCATTAAATGGCAGCTCTACTGCTTCAACTCAGAGTTCTTCAAATGGCGCTATGGACTGGAAAGCCCAGAAAGAAGCTCAGGCTCAAAAGCGTAAACAGGAAGCTGCACTCAAAAAATGTGAGGAAAAAATTGCCAAGTTAGAAGCCCGCGATGGTGAAATAAACGAACTTCTCGCTGATCCATCAGTCGGAACAGACCTTGCCAAACTCAGAAAACTCTCAGACGAGCAGACTGAAATTCAGGATAAACTTGCTGCTCTCTATGATGAATGGGAAACATTGTCTGAATGAGAAAAATAGCACTGATCCCCTATAGGAAATCAGTGCTATTTTTATGGGTCAAATCACAAATGCGCCATTTTTATTAAAATTGCATTTTCACTTAAGCTGCGCCCCGTCTTTGAATGCATTTCCAACTTTTTCACCAATGCCATAATAAGCATTTGCAAATGGATCAAAGCTGATTGGTTTTACCTTTTTAACATCAACAGCTCCATCAGTAACTACGCTCTCATCTGCAGAAACATTTACAATCTCTCCGATAAGGATGCCATCATTAAAGCTCTTTACCTTGCACTCAAGAGTAACAGGTAGTTCATCTATAAGAGGTGCATCGACAAAATCACTCTTGGTTGCATGAAATCCAGCCTTATCAAACTTATCAGGAACCTTTCTTCCTGATTCAATTCCTACATAATCACAGGCAATCACCTGATCTTCAGTAGCAAGGCTCACTGTGAAAGCGCCTCTTTTAGCCAGATTGTCAGTAGTCTTATGTTCAGACAGACTGATCGTAATTTCCTTAAAATCTGTCGTGATGCCCCAAGCTGCATTCATGGCATTAGGTACACCATTCTCATCATAAGTCGCAATGATAAGAACCGGCTGCGGATACATAAGTGGTTTTGCGCCAAAATTAACTCTGCTCATTTGATTCCTCCTTTGATATACCTCACATTAATCTTCCGTTTTGTTATTGGAAGTATTCTGGTCAAACATAACTCATCAATGCATAAAACATCATTTTATATTTCCAAGTGTTTTTAGCATTTCCATTGCTTTTTCATAGGATTCTTTCATCTTCTGCGGGCAATTTACACTCATGCTCTTCTCTCTTGCTTTATTATTCAAGACTTCGTCATCACTAATAAACAACGTGTCCTCAGCACCTGCTGATATTATGCTTTCAGCCTCATCAAAAGTTACCCTTTTTACAGTAGCGTTATGCCTTTCCTTAAGCATAGCAATCTGCTTTGAAAGTATCTCGTCCTCTTCGCCAATAAGACAAATAATTATATTCTTCATAGCTCATGCTTCTTTCATATCTTAGTAACATACATAACCAGTCTTATTTCATACAGCATATCCATTATCACATGCCACAATATATCCCCATAAGTTTCTAAGGAATATTCTCTATCAATTGTCCCACATTAAATATAAAAAGTGAAGATTCTGTTTTAGAATCAATTGCAACCATTGTAATGAGTGGCCCGAGTGTTGAAATCGGCCTATATGCCCAAATCAACTTTTTCACCGTTATATGAACTGTTATAAGTACATAATGCAAACAAGAAATTTAATGAATTGTGGGATAAGTGCGAAAGATTTGTAATTCTTATCCCACTCACCAACAAAATGATCTATCTACCGTTTCTGGATTCGGATCCAGAGGCAGGAAAACCAGTCACTCCCGTCAGGGAGATTGCA
>JAEEGH010022706.1_pt1 | contig 12838 bp, 10 predicted proteins | sample 9134181 | NCBI WGS metagenome assembly JAEEGH01 (sample SAMN16246544, study PRJNA631951) | gut metagenome | biome: gut microbiome; feature: rumen; material: DP-attached | host: Bos | place: Iran: Karaj | collected 2018-10 | reverse complement strand
CGGTGCTGCTCCTCATTGGCTGGCGCGGACGCCCGGGCGTTCACGACGAGCCGCAGCACGTGAAGCAGGGCAAGGTGACGACCGGCATCCTCAACACGATGGGCGTGAATTACGACGTACTCTGCAAAGAAGAGGACAAGGCGGCAAAGCAGATTGCGAAGGCAGTCAAGACGATGAAGGAAACGGGCGAAGTCTATGCGCTCGTCATCGAAAAAGATACCTTCGAGGATTACAAGCTCCAGAGCGTCGAGGTGAACAACCTCACGATGAGCCGCGAAGAGGCTATCCAGACGGTGGCCGCAGCACTCGGCGAAAAGGATGTCATCGTCTCTACGACGGGCATGATCAGCCGCGAACTCTTTGAATACCGCGCCCAGAAGGGAGAAGGTCACGAACGCGACTTTTTGACGGTGGGTTCGATGGGACACGCATCGCAGATTGCACTCGGCATCGCGATGGAAAAGGGCGACCGCAAGGTATGGTGCTTCGATGGCGACGGTGCGACTATCATGCACATGGGCTCCATGGCGATTGTCGCAAGCAAGTCTCCCGCAAATTACGTACATGTGGTGTTCAACAATGGTGCGCACGACTCCGTAGGCGGCCAGCCGACAGTAGGTTTGAAGATCGACCTGCCCGCCGTCGCCCGCGCCGTGGGTTACAAGGACGCCCTGACTGCCGACAGCAAGGAATCGCTTGCAGAAGCGCTAGGCAAGTTGCCCAATATCGAAGGCCCCGTGCTCCTCGAAGTCAAGGTGAAGAAGGGTAACCGCAAAGACCTCGGACGCCCGACCACCACGCCTATCGAAAACAAGAATGCATTGATGGAATTTCTGAGGAAGTAGAATGCTGAAGACAGCAGTCATCATGGCAGCGGGAATGGGAACCCGCTTCGGCAAGTACACCGAGACTATTCCCAAGGGTTTTATCGAATGCGGCAACATTTCCATGGTGGAACGCAGCATCAAAACGCTCATTGCCTGCGGTATCGAACGCATCGTCATCGGTACCGGCTACCACAAGGAAAAGTACGAAGCCCTCAAGGCCACCTACCCGCAAATCGAATGCGTTTTCAGTCCGCGCTACGCCGAGACCAACAGCATGTACACGCTGTACAACTGCCGCGACGTCATCGGCGACGATGACTTTTTGCTTCTGGAATCGGACCTCGTCTTCGAGAAGAAAGCAATTACCTCGCTCCTCGAATGCAAAGAACCGACCATCATGCTCATTACACCCGTGACCAAGTTCCAGGACCAGTACTACGTGGAATACGGCGAAGGCGGACGCCTCACCATGTGTTCCACCGACAAGACCCAGCTGGACGCGAAGGGCGAACTGGTGGGCATCCACAAGCTTTCTAACAAGTTCTACAAGGCCATGTGCGAGGATTACGCCGCCAAGGTGGCCGACAAGCCGAAACTTGGCTACGAATACGAGCTGCTGACGATGTCGCAAGAAAAGATGAAGGTGTTCGTGCTCAAAGTCGATGGCCTCAAGTGGTACGAAATTGATGACGTAGATGACCTCGCCTATGCCGAAAAGAACATCCTCCAGTACCTCTAATTTTTACGGACGATTTTAAGGAATTATTTATGGAACCGATCAAGAGAAACGTTTTGCTGAACCCCGGCCCCGCCACCACCACCGATACCGTCAAGTACGCCCAGGTGGTACCGGATATCTGCCCCCGTGAAAAGGCCTTTGCCGGCCTCATGAAGGGTCTGCGCGAAGATTTGCTCAAGGTGGTGCATGCACCTGCCGACCAGTACACTTCCGTCCTTTTCTGCGGCTCGGGTACCATCAACATCGACGTGTGCATCAACTCGCTCGTTCCCGAAGGCAAGAAAATTCTCGTGGTGAACAACGGTGCCTACAATACGCGTGCTGTCGAAGTCTGCGAAATGTACCATCTGCCGCATATCAATTTGAAGTCAAGCGTGTTCGAACGCCCGGACCTCGCGGCTGTCGAAAAGACGCTCCAAGAAAATCCGGATGTTGCCGTGGTTTATTGCTGCCACCATGAAACTGGCACGGGCGTGCTGAACCCCATTCGCGAAATCGGCGCACTCGCCCACAAGTACAATGCCATTTTCATCACCGACACCACTTCTACCTTGGGCATGATTCCGCTTGACGTGGTGAAGGACAACGTAGATTTCTGCATGGCTTCCGCCCAGAAGGGTCTCATGGCCATGTCCGGCCTCTCCTTCATTATTGGCCGCAAGGACATCATCGAAAAGTCGAAAGATTATCCGACGCGTTCCTACTACTGCAACCTCTACCTGCAATATTCCTTCTTCGAAAAAACCGGCGAAATGCACTTCACGCCGCCGGTGCAGACCATCTACGCCACCATCCAGGCGCTCAAGGAATACTTTGCCGAAGGTGAATCCGCCAAGTTCGCACGCCACCGCCGCGTATATGAGGCCATCCGCAAGGGGGTCGCCAAACTCGGTTTCGATACCGTTATCGATCCGTCCATCGAATCGGGCCTCGTCGTTTCGGTCAAGTACCCCGAAGACCCGAACTGGGATTTCGAGAAGGTGCACGACTACTGCTACGACCGCGGCTTCACGATTTACCCGGGCAAGATTTCGACGACGAACACTTTCCGCCTCTGCGCACTCGGCGCCATCGACGTGAGTGACATCGAAGACTTCTTCAAGGTCCTAGCCGAAGCTTTGGCATTCTATAAAATTTCGCTCTAAAGCGAAACAGTCTATTTATTTCCAGAAAGCTTCTAGCCCGTGGGTAATACGTTTTTCTTCGGGCGGAAGCTGCATATAATCGCCATAAAATTCCGACAGGTAATAGTCGTAATTCTTTATAGCCTCGTATTCGCGATTTTCGAACGGATATGTGGTCATTTCTGTCAACTTGTCCAAATCGAGTACGCGATCCGTCTTTGAATCAAAGAAAAGCGTCGCCACTCGGCCAGATTCTTTCCCCGAAAAGCGGCGATAGACCCGTTCCATATAACGGCAGAAACGTCCCTTCCCTATCAAAGAGACCACCGAATAAATGACGCGCTTGTAAAACCGGGTCCAAGCATCGTACGCCTTGGAATTCAAGTCAGAACTCAGGGCAAGGCCAATCACGCGCAAAAAACTGCAATACAGCACAAACGGTTTTTCCAACCAGCGCGTTTTCGGAAGACCATCCAGAGGGAACAAGTCCACCCAGATACCCATTTCGCCCTTGTGCCGTTCCATTTCGACATGGGTACGATTATCATAGGCTTTGGCGAATCCGTAATAATAACCGTCGCAAGAATCGTCAACAACGGTAAGCCAATCCTTTTTGGGGGTCGCCGGATCCTTCAAAATAGCGATCAGCTTGTCGTAATCTTCGCGCAAAAGGAAAATGTCGATATCGTCATCCCAAGGAATGTATCCCTTATGGCGAACCGCGCCAAGAAGCGTTCCATATGCAAGGCTATATTTCAGATTATTCTCCTTGCAAATTCTTGCAACTTCGTCCAAAACGGACATCTGGACTTCTCGGCATTCCTTTTGGTCAATCTTTTTCATCGTTTATCCTCCACGTCCTTCATTTGGCGATTGCGGTCTGCATCCATTTTCTTTTTCATCAATAGTCCATACAAACCTAGCGCTGCAACAATCACAAGATAGATTCCGCCCTTTTCTAGCAGCGATAAATCCGGTTGCTTGATGTTCAGCAGAATATAGAAAGCTATAAGACCGATAATCCAGACAACTTGAGAAAGCAACCTCACCGAATAAGGCCTGTAGCCCATCTTGAGCAAGTAGATGTTATTGCAGATGATTGCCATGATATTGTAGCCAAGCATCGAAAGTGCCGCCCCCACGAGTCCCCAAAGCGGTATCAGGAAATACCCCAGTGCAAGCGCCACGCCAAGCGAAATCACGTCCATAATCAAGGAATAAAGACTCTTGCCCATGCCATTCAGCACAACGATTGTCATTCCTCCGAAACCGGCAACCAAATGCACAAGCAACAAGATTCCAAGCGCTTCGGGTTGCACAATGAAATCCTTCCCCGCTATCGAAAGAATCTCACCCGGGAACAGCACAATAAAAAATCCTATCAGCAGCTGGATAAAAGTAACCATGAAAACGCAATAACTGTAAACAGGCTTCAGGTCCGTCTTTAAGCGATCCTTATTCATACCCGCCACGACAGGAGTAAGAATCGGAGTAAAGCCCACGCGAATCGTCTGGAGCGCATTCGAAATCGTCACCATGATTCCGTATGCACCCGCCTTTTCCGGACCCAAAAAAAGCATGACCAGCCAAAGGCTAGAACGCGTCAGGAACGACGAAACAAATTCACCAAATCCCAGCGGAAGCGAATAAAGCAATAAACTTTTCGAAACGAGTTTCCCCGGATTCATGGGCATTTCAGGGAACTGCCTGCGCACCAAGAAAAAATGCACAAAGAAACCAACGATCTGCCCCACAAAAAGGCCAATCGGGAGCGCATGCGGAATATCCAGGAAATACAGCGCAATCGATGTAGCCGGAGCAAGAGTCACCGTCAAGAAAGAATTGACAAACACGGCGTTTTGCGGACGACGATTCCCTTCAGAAGCGGTACTAAAGACATACGTTCCCACATAGAACAGAAGCGAAGCGGCATACCATGGCAATTCCTTGGAAATATGCGGCGTAAAGGAACCGACGAAAATCACAGCCGTACAGAAAAGAGCAATCACAGCCGACACCCAGAACGATTCCATGATACCATCGTGCGGAGCTCGATTGTTTAACTTGTTCTGCGGCAAATACCAATAAAGGCCCTTATCGAGTCCAAGGGTTGCCGAATGGGCTATCGTCAAAAGGAGTGTTTGCGCCGAAACAAAGATTCCGAATTCAGCAGCGCCAAAAATACGCGCCATCAAAAAAGTCAAAAGCGGACCGCAAACCTTGAGGATTGTCCCCACCACATTCACAATCATCGCTTTTTTCAAGAACTTGCTGTCTGTTTCCAGATTTTCCATAATCAACCGCAATATAGAAAAAAGAAGCGTCCGCTTTACAGAAAAACGACCAACGGCATTAAGTTATTGATAGCGGGTCTGATATGGGCGATAAAAAACAATATATCCTAGCAAAAAACAATAGCCCGCAAAAGCTATTGTTGATAGGACCTTACAATACGTTTTTTTGAATGAAAGGAATAAACTATTTCCCGTTATACCGTTCCATGCACTTTTCGATGCCAAATTTAAAGTAGCATTCCATCAATGCCGGGACTTTTGCAATCGCCTCGTCAAATTTCGGGCGGTCTTCGGGAGAAAATTTAGCAAGCACCCAATTGCTCAAGTCAAATTTCGGCGGGCATTTGCCAACGCCAAAGCGGATACGCGGAAACTTGTCGCCCACATGCTCAATAATATTACGGAGTCCGTTCTGCCCGCCATGGCTACCGTTTGCACGGCAACGGATGCGGCCTACATCCAAATTAATATCATCACTAAAGACTAGCAAATGATCGACCTTGACTTTGTACCATGTCATGAGCGCCTGCACCGCTTCACCAGAGAGGTTCATGTAAGTCTGCGGTTTTACAAGCAGGCATTCTTCGCCTGCAATGTTCACCTTCATGGTCAGCGCCTTGTGTTCGCTTTTCCAGTCCTTGCTTGAATCCGCAAGCTTTTCCACCGCCATGAAACCAGCGTTATGATGCGTGTTAGAGTACTGCGTACCCGGATTTCCAAGACCGACAATAAGATACATAATTCTACTTTGTCCAAAGAACTTGAGGCCAGTCGTTGCCTTCTTCACCCAGCATGAACAAAGGCTTCGTATTCTTGTCCAGCACAATCGTACGCGGAAGGCTTATTTCTTCGCCTTCCTTGACAAGACCGAACCCTTCCGTCAATCGCTTGAACGGATCGCTCACGACCGTAAATTTCGATACATTCGTCTTCTTCACCCAGCTTTTGACAAGCTCCTCGTCGCGTTCGCCGATATTCACCAGCACAACCGAGACATTGTTCTTCTGGAGTTCCGCGTAATTATCGACAAGGCGTTTGATGCCCGCCCTGCAGGGGATGCACCATGTCGCAAAATAGACAAGCGCGGTGCGTTCGTTCTTCATCGAAATTTTAGACAAATGCGTACGCGTAAACGGAAGCATGTTATCCGAAACTTCGCGGATTGCAAACCACGGGAGCGAATCAGCTATCGAAGATGGCAACTTCATCTCGACCGATTTACCTTGAGAAGCCGCATGCGCCGTAGAAGAGACGCAAAGCGACACAGCAAAAACAAATCCAAACAAACCCGACAAAAAGCGAATCATTCGAGTCTCCACTTATCCAATTCCGAGGTCCACTCGTTGAACCAATCGCCATTAGCGATATTGGCGTTCAAGCGTTCCTTCGCTTCGTTCACATCATAACGTCCGCTACCCTTGACCTTGGCATGAACGCTGAAGTAAGGTTCACCTTCGCAGTTCGAGCCGCTCAAGTTCAAGTCAGCCGTACAAGAAACGCCCAGACTGCCATCTTTACAGACCTCCGGAGAGACATCCAACTTCAGCAAAAGGCCTTTAGAACAAGCTGCGGCTCGCACCGGATATTTCGCCGAAATACGTTCGAACACAGCACGACGTTGCTGCAAAGCAGACGCATCGGATTCATCCATCTGGTAATAGAACGCATACTGCGAACGGAAGTCGTTGTACTTTTGCTGTTCCGCTTCAAAAGAATCTTTAACCCTGTTCTCTTGATTGAAGCCCAGCCCTTCGAGAACGCTTACAATAGAAAGCGTCTGCACGTACATGTCGCGGGCGGCCTTGAACGCATTGTTCTTGATAATCGGATGTTTCTGTTCTTCAAAAATCTTGAGGGCAAGCACTACGGAATCCTGCAAGAGGTTCGCCTCACGAATAAAAGGCTTTGCCGCATCGGACTTCGCCATGCAAGCTACCACGCCATAGCTCCCGGCCTGCGTCAACGTGATAATCGGCTTTGCATCTTGGGCGTTCTGCAACTTCGTAATCACCTGCGTATTGGACTCGAACGACGACCTGAGCGTTTCGTTCCCGGCAACATCGACATTGGAATGGCGCGTTTCTTCGGTCTTTGCCACCACGACAGACTGGATTTGCGCAGCAATTTCCTTTTGGGCTATTGTGAGTGCCGAACTCGCGTTGGCGGCAATCCCTTGGCCACGCAAGTCATCCGCATTGGGGCATGCATGCGAATGCAACATTTCGGAGAGAGGAACGGAGCTTTCCACCGCAACCGGTGCGTTCGGACTTTTTGCCGCCGTCACCGCCTGTCCGCCATCATTTTCATTGTACGCCTGCTCAGCCCTCGCACGGACTTCGTCGGCATCACTCTTCTTCACAGCAGGTTCGCTGCCGGCACACCCTAAAAGAGAAATAAGGCATCCACAATACAAAAGCTTCAGAGTCTTCATAGATGTAAATATAGAATTTTTGTTTACAATAGAACAATAGCAAAAGTATAGTAAACGTAATAAGATTTATCTCAATTGGAATAACTGATGCCGGCACTTCGACAGGCTCAGTGACCTTAGTCCGGCATGACAAACTTCAATGTCGTTTACAAAAAACAGACAACGACAAAACCCAGGGCAGAACGCCCCGGAGTTCCGACACGCATCATTTACGCAACAAAGCTACTTTTCCACCGGTTCCGCATTGAGTTCTTCGTACGCTTGCGCGGCGTTGTCACGGATTTCGTCAACGCTCACAGGCTCCTCCTTAGGAGCAGGTTCAGAGCTTGCACACCCTAGAAGGGCGAAAAAACAAAGGCAATATAAAAGTTTAGATATTTTCATAGCCTCAATATATAATTTTTTATGTGGAAAGCACTGCAAGTCGCAAGGATATCAAGTAAAATTCCAGAACGTTTTTCCGAGCAAACGATTCCGAAGGCAAATGCACCACGACGTAATCATACTCTTTAAGAGCTACATCATAAACCGTTCCGCCAAAACCGCCTGAAGTCCATTTTTGGATGCAAAATTAAATACAAAAAGACCCGCCCTCAAAGGGACGAGTCTCAAATTCGCTTTTCAGCTTTCCGTGCGGATTACTGTGCAGCAGCCGGAGCGGCAGCGGCGGCAGCTTCAGCCGGAGTTGCAGCGTCCTTCTTCTTAGACTTGGAAGAAATCGAGAAGATAACGGTACGCGGAACAGAAGCGAGTTGAACGCCTTCCGGAAGCTTGAAGTCCTTGGCGTAGAACGTGACGTTCGTTTCGAAGTTGGAGATATCCATGTCGAGGACAGCCGGGATGCAAGCAGGCTTAGCGGCGAGCACGAGGTAACGGGCTTCCTGAGCGAAAACACCACCCTGAGTCTTCACACCAATCGGGAGACCAGAGAGCTTCACCGGAACGCGGACCTTGACGAATTCGTCTTCGGCAATCTTGATGAAGTCAACGTGGATGATTTTCTGAGTGATAGCGTCTTTCTGGACGTTATAGACGAGAGCCGGATTGCCAGCCTTGCCGTCGATTTCGAGGTCCAAAAGCGTGTAACGCTTGCCCGGAGCGAGAACCTTGCGAAGATCCGTATCGGCAACGGAAAGGTTCTGAGCTTCGATACCCTTACCATAATAGACGGCCGGAATCTGACCAGCCTTACGCAAACGGGCGTTTTCGCGGTTTGCACCTAGCACTCTCGAGGTAGCTTTGAGCGTTGTGAGTTCCATTGTATTATCTCCATTAGATAAAAAAAATTCATTGGGGTAGCTGGACTCGAACCAACGAATAACGGAATCAAAATCCGTTGTCTTACCACTTGACGATACCCCAATGGTGCGACAAAGATAGTAAAAAAGAGGTGATTTTCAAAGACAAACGTGCAAAAAATGCAAAAAAAGTTGGAATTAGGAGTTAGGTATTAGGTTTTAGTGGTTAGTGGTTAGTAAACAGTAGGAAGTTAAAAATGTCATCCCGGACTAGTTCCGGGATCTTCTTACGCGGATCTCTTTGCCGATACATTTTTTTACTTTGGCCCAAAGCACCGCAGGTGCGACCCCATACCCCATAGCCCATAGCCCAAATCTCTCGTCTGTAGCCGCGCAGCGGCGTTCTCTCGTCTTTCGTCTAACTTCACCTGTGCCAGAATTTTGTCACGGCCTGGTAACGGGAAATCGGCTTCAAGGCGACAGCAGCCTTTTCGGCAAGCTCCCGAGTCTCGAAAATTCCGAAAACAGAGGCCCCCGAACCGGACATCAGGGCGACCTTAGCCCCCAGTTCAAGGAATTTCTGCTTCATCTCGGCAACGAGCGGGTGTGTCGGGAACACGGAAATTTCGAACGCGTTGAAACAAGTTTCGGGATTGAGAACTAATTCAAACAAATCTTCATGGTGCGGCGTTTCTGTGGCAGGTTCCCCACACAAGCAAACCTGTACCTGAGAATCCCATGCGGCCTTGTACCGCTCCCAGCGGTCGGGCCCTGATTTCGGGACGCCCGCATAAGCGTCCTTCGTCGGAACAGAATCAAGCGGAGTTGCAATGAGGAGCGTTTCATCGTCAGGGAGTTCAAACGGCTCCTTGAACGTCAAGCGTTCGCCAATGCCTTCGGCAAATGCCGTTCCGCCACGAACAAGAAACGGCACGTCAGCACCGAGACGAGCTCCGATGGATTCCAACGATTCGAACGGGAGGTTCAGGTTCCACAGGCGGTTGAGCAAACGGAGCGTCGCCGCGGCATCGGCACTGCCACCACCAAGCCCCGCCCCCAGCGGCATCACCTTCGTCAAATGGATATCGGCACCGAGAGCGCAATTGGCATATTCCTTGAGGGCCTTTGCCGCCTTGAACACGAGGTCCGATTCCAGCGGGTAGTTCTGTGGTTCGTTGTACGTCAGGTAGATTTCGCCATCTTCGCGTAGTTCCGCCTCGACGGTATCGCCGGCATCGACGGTCTGGAAAACGGTTCCCAAATCGTGGTAGCCATCTTCGCGCTTGCGGATAACATCGAGAAACAAATTGATTTTAGCTGGAGCGTATTCTTTCATAGTCATTGGTCAATAATATATAGAAATGTAGCTATGGGCACGGGCCTAACGGCCCTTTGAGGAATGGGGTCTGGGCAATTTCTCAAAGCGCAGCGTCCTCATAGCCCAAAGCGAGTGTAACGAGCGCGCCCATACCTAACTTACCCAAATCTCCCGGAGCGTTCGAGTTGCATCAGTTGGTCCATGTCAACAAGCATGGCTCGCGGTTTGGAATTGCCCTTGCTGGGGCCGCACACGCCAAGGCCGTAAAGCTGGTCCACAATCTTCCCTGCTCGGCTGTAGCCCACGCTAAAGTGGCGCTGCACCGCCGATGTCGAAAGCCCGTTCACGCTAATCGCCCATTGCGCCACTTCAAACAAAAGCTTGTCCAGTTTTTCGTTTTTCATCGAAGCGCCGCCTTCGTCGTCGCCATCTTCGCCGCCCGAAACATCGAACGATTCCACCTGCGGGTAGAACACGTTCTGGTCGGAGCAAGCGTCAGCCAATCGCTCGGCTTCTTCGTCACTCAAGAACGCACCATGCACGCGCACTGGGTCGGGGTCGTTCACGGCCTTGTAAAGCATGTCGCCACGGCCAAGGAGTTTTTCGGCACCGGCATGGTCCATCACCGTGCGGGCGTCAATCTGGGACGCAACCTTGAAGCTGATTCGCGTCGGCAAGTTCGCCTTGATAATACCCGTAATGACCTTCACGGAAGGGCGCTGTGTCGCCAGCACCAAGTGGATGCCTACGGCACGCGCCTTAGCCGCCAAGCGGGCCACCGACTTTTCGATTTCCTTGCCGGCAACCATCATGAGGTCCGCCATTTCGTCGATAATCACGACGATGAACGCCATGCGGTGGCCACGGTCTTCTTCAGGAACATCATCCGGCAATTCACCTGCCTCGAACTTTGCGTTAAAGCCACCTATATTACGCACTTTCGCAGACGCCAAGACTTCCGTACGACGGTCCATCTCGTAGCAAAGCCACTGGAGAGCCTGGATGGCGATTTCGGGCTTTGTAATCACGGGCGCCAAGAGGTGCGGGATACTCTCGTACATCTTGAGTTCCACCGCCTTCGGATCGACAAGAATCATGCGGAGTTCATCCGGAGTCTTGCTCAAAAGCATACTCGCCATGAGAGCGTTAATGCAGACAGACTTACCGGAACCCGTCTGACCGGCAATCAGCAAATGCGGAGCCTTCGCCAAATCCATCGTGAACGATTCGCCCGTAATGTCCTTGCCCAGCGCCACGATAATCTTGTCAGGCGCGGGTTTGAATTTCTCACTCATGAACACATCACGGCAATAAACCGTCTGGAACTTGCGATTCGGGATTTCAACGCCTACCGCCGCCTTGCCAGGAATCGGCGCCAGGATACGTACAGACGAAACCCTCAACGGTAGAGCCAAGTCTTCTTGCAATGCAGAGAAACGGCTCACCTTCATACCCGGGCCCGGTTCCACTTCAAAGCGGGTAATCATCGGGCCCGTTTCGCAACCGACCACGCGGCCCTTCACCTTGAAGTTCTCGAGTTTCTCTTCGAGCATCTTGCCGATGGCGTTCAGTTCCTCTTCGGTGTAGTCCGCCGTCTGCACTTCGTGCGTATCGAGAATCTTTGCAATTTCAGGAATCTTGTATTCATCGTAAGATGCTGTCGGGTCACGTTGCGGTATTGGAGCGGAATGGGCCGCAGACCTTGCCGACTGCATGCCGTGGGCACTGCGCGCACTCGGGAACGGATCGTCGAGTACGGGATCCTCGCCCACTTCATCGGCAGTCACGACCACAGGCGCAAACGTCTCGTCGTCATCAACTGCAGGGCTTCCCGGAAAATCTTCCACGAAAGCGCCATCGCCGCCGAGGAGGTCTTCGGCATGGATGGCAGCACGTTCTTCAACGGAATCCGAAACGGTCGCGTCGCGAAGCGTCTTGGTCGACTTTGTAGGCATCGGGACGGTTTCCAAAAGTTCATCATTCGCCGGAGCGTTCTTTTCGGATTTCGACTTGGACGCTTTACCGACAACCGTTCTTTCGGCCGTGTTCCGCGGAGCTGGCGTCGCAGCGACATCGAGCGTCTCCGCATCCCCGTTACGGCGGACATCGCCTTTCACCTGCATGCGGCCGCGGTGTCCCTTTTCCCAGTCAATCACTTCGCGAGCACGACGAATTGCAGCAATGCGTTCCTTGATTTCTACAATCTGCAGCGCGTTCATGTGGCGTTCGTTCAAACGCAGTTCTTCTTCGAGACGGCGGATTTCCGGATCTTCCGTGAAGGTCGCGTCGTCGTTCAAGCCATTGCCCACCGCCGCCGTCTGCATGTTGCGCGGGTCCGCAATCGTCGCATTCCCCACCGCAGGAATCTTTTGCGTATTTCCGGCAGCGCCATAAAGCCTGTTCCCCAGCGTCTCGTTCGGAACGCGCGTTTCCAGATCCGACCGGCTCACGTCCAGGTCATCCGTAAGCCAGTTGTGGCGGGCGTTGAACGGTTCCACCTTCCCGCGACGGCGCATCTTTACATCGTCCGGGACAAACATCAGCGTTTCATCTTCCATCACGACACCACGGCGCAAAGGCTTTTTCTCAGCCTCTTTCTTTTCGCCCATGGAAGGGAGTTCAAACGTCTCTATTTCAACAGGAGCCAGGGAACGGCGCTGTCCAAAAACACCCCTCACGTAGCGCATCGTCTGCGCAATAAACCGAAAATGCCTCGGGCGCATGCCGAACGAAAGCACGAGAATCAACACGAAAGCGAACAACAGCAAAATCAGGGGCGCCATGTACGAGACACGCCCAAACAGGGGAATCGCCAAGTTCTGCAAAAAGAACTGCCCAAGAACGCCGCCATTCATCGAAATCTTCTC
>JAEEGH010022705.1_pt1 | contig 12838 bp, 12 predicted proteins | sample 9134181 | NCBI WGS metagenome assembly JAEEGH01 (sample SAMN16246544, study PRJNA631951) | gut metagenome | biome: gut microbiome; feature: rumen; material: DP-attached | host: Bos | place: Iran: Karaj | collected 2018-10 | reverse complement strand
AGATAAGGGCGGAAGGCATGGTATTGTCCGGTTTGGAGATAGAGGTTCGGATCTCCGCTGGGCAGATCCACCCGGCCGAAATAGTTGATATAATTGACGCCGATACCGGCCGTAAAATGGGGGTTGAATTTATACCCCCCGAACAGGTCGAATCCATAAGAGTTGGGCTGTCCCTTCTTGAGACTGAATCCAAACGACCCTCCGGCACCCAGTTCGAACTTTCGATCTTCCTGCGCATTTGCACCCTGCAACAAACCAAGTGTCGCTACACATACTAACAGTAATCTCTTCATGTTTTTAAAATTTTTTATCAGGCTCGGTGTAAGACAAGAAGCATGCCGGAAAAACCTCCCGGTCGGTACACTCTTTGCACGCTTCGCCGGTAAAATGACGACGATGAAAAGGATTGTTCTCCTGTTGCTGGCCGCCTGTCTGGCATTGACGGCTTGCTCGACGGTGCGCAAGGCATCGCAAGCATCGATGGAGGATTCCGACCCTTGGACCGGGTGCTCGACCGCCGATATCACGCTGACGATGGGATACCCGAATCATATCACCGAAGATGGGAAAGGCGGCAGCGTGCTCGTGTACGAATCGATACCGGACCAAGACAGTCCGGACTATGACATCCTGGATCCGGACGCGTCCTCCCGAAATCGGAACTATGCGTGTTTCTTTGTGGATGAAGAAGGGACCTGTTATCGGGTGGAAGCTAACTACGACCTGCCCGCCGCGCCCCAGTCGGACTATTCAGAAGATCGCAGTTCTCTCTGGATTGATCTCCTGATTACGATTCCCCTGCTGGCATTGAGTCTGCTTTTGTGACGACTCTCTCATTTGTATTGGGACAATGATCTAACCCAGGAGGATACAAGGGGTTGGGAACCTGGATAATTGCAAGTGATTCATATCTTGCTAGTTACAAAACACCCCGTGCCGAACCCATCAAATAAAAAACAGGTTTGCCACGGGGCGTTTTATAAGTATATGATTATTATATGGTTACAACCTTGTCAGTTCCAAACCTAAGGGCGGGGGACAGGTCGAGAGCTGATGAGAAGTGCTCTTTGACTGTCTGCGATGGGTGTTACTACAAATATATCCTTCCAAATCTAAATAAAGGTTGCCCGGATTGTAAATCTAGTGGACAATTCAAGCAGGTTCATTAATATAGCCGGACCGTCTATAGTTATTTTGCTCTCGCCACAGTCCGTGCCAAATCTCGTGGGCGAGGGACGTAATAACGAAAAAGCCAGCCCCGAAAGGCTGGCTTTCCGTGTATATGACTTTAAACTTTTTCCGCCGGCACCTGAATGATGGTCAGCCACTTCTCGGGGTCTTCCTGGTTCCAGGCACCATCGACATAGACGGCCCGGGGAGCGTCGGCGACTTTCCAGCCTTCCTTCTCCATCCAGGCGAAGAGGTCGATGTAATTCTGATACAGGCGGTCGTAAGGGCCAAAGACCTTCATGCAAACTGCCGTGGGCACCTCGGGGACATCCTTGAACTTGATGATGGCCGAGTCCTTTCCTTTGGCAGTAACCTTCTCACAGTATTCGATGTCGATGTCCGTCGGTTTGTAACCACCGTGCTCGATGGTGTAGCAGTAACCAGGCTCCGGGCATTCGCAGCCCAGACGGGCCATCTCAGGACCGATGACCTGATAGCAGAGGGCCCCCAGGTCTTCGAAGGAGTGGATCGTTGTGCGATGGCTGGCAACAGTGATGGCCGGTAAACGTTCAATTGTAATCTTTTCCATTTTCTGGTGTTTCTTTTGGGAAGTCACCATCGCCTTGAGCTGCGCCTTGCGGGCCTTCAGCTGCCGGAGCTCATCCTCGCATACGCGAATCTTCTCCTCCAGGGCATCGATGCCGGGAATGTGCGTTTCATCCTCATAGAGTTCGCGAATCTCTTCCAGGCTGAAGCCCATCCCTTTGAGTTGAAGGATACCCTGCATCTTCTGCAACTGCTCTACGCTGTAATAGCGGTACCCGGAATCCCTGTCCACGATTTCCGGCACCAGCAGGTCTATCTCCTCATAATGCCGGAGCGTCCGTACCGTGACGCGGCAAAGGCGTGAAAACTCCCCGATTTTTAATCTGTTTGTCTTCATAACAACTGTGCACTTCTGTTACTTGCCGCAAAGATAATACGTGACGTAGGGTACGAGTCAAGAGTTTTCTTGACTTTTTTGATATCGGTCACTTGAATTCGAAGAAAAAGAAGTCTGTCCATCCGGTATTCTCGGCATACAAGTGCTGCTTACCCCTGTATTCAAAGCCCAGACGCTCATAGAGTTTGTGGGCGGGCGTATTGGTGGCAAGCGCATCCAGACGGATGGCCTTCATGCCCTTCGCCCTGGCCAGTTCGATGGCCTCCCGAACCATCTCGGAGCCAATTCCCGAACCTTGATGGTCCGGACTCACGGCCAGGATATGGATGACGGCAACCTCATCGTCAGGAACTTGTTCGGACCATTCAATGGCATGGTAATCCTCGCTCTGATACATTGGGAGGGCCATCGCTCCTACAATGACGTCCTGCTCTTTGTGGAGGTATATGCTTCCTTCCTCGATATAGGCCCTGATGCCATCGGCCGTCGGGTGCTTCCCTTTCTGCCATTGCGCATATCTCCGCACATTGGGTGTACGCTCAATCACATCATCGTAGAAAGCGATGATGGAATCATATTCTTCGATAGTTGCCTGATATAGCATCTATTCAGTAAAAGAACCAATCTCTATCAGGTTGCCGTCCGGATCGGCAATGTAGCAAGTGCGCTGGCCCCAGGGCTCGGTGGTGGGAGGAAGCACCGAATGGGCGCCGTTGTTCAGCGCATTCCGGTATTCCTTGTCCACATCGGCAAACGTAGGAACATCAAATGCCAGTTCCATTGTACCGTTGAGGCCATTAGGGTACTGGAAAGTCTGAGAAACCATGCGCTCAAACGCCTCGCGCGGGAAAAGGATGATGCGCATATCGCCAAGCACCATTTCGACATTCGGCTGTACGCCGTCCCAGTCGGTGGTGAAGCCGAAGGTCTTCGTGTAGAAATCGACCGTCGCCCGATTGTCCCGGGTAAAAAGTCCGACGGTGTTGAATTTGAATCTTCTTGTCATTGGATGGAATTGTTGATATCTGCTGAATAATGCGCCGCTTCCTTCAGCCAACCCATCAGCCGGTCATCAATCTCATCTATGGAACTGACCAGAACATGATGGGTCCAGCGTTTGGGCGCCGCCTCTGTGACAACGCCGATACGGGGATGCCGGCAAGGCTCGCCCAAACCAAATGAGACGGTAATATACGGATGGGGCATCTCGGCCTTGCGCTTGATTCGAAGAAGGGAAATACAGGCAAACATCCGGGCATTGTAATAGGAAACCTGTGTTTTCTGAATCTCCCTGCGCATGGTTGCATACTCGCCGCATTCCTCCAGAATCCGATCATTCAGTGCCTGAAACAGTGACAACGCTCCGGGTTCCTCTGCAAAGAATATTTCCGGCGAGGGTTCTGACCAAGGTTCCAGCACAACTTTCACCGTATCGCCGAAGGCCTTTCCGATCTGTTTCCTGATGGCTTTCGGCATACCTAACACATAACAAATGGAACCGTCGGGATTCTTTTCGCCCATATTGACAATGCTCCCGTCATAAGGGATACCGTCGAATGTGGCATGCACCCGCAGCCGTCCTTTCCCCGTTTCTTTTTTCAGGTCAAAGGGAATCCGGATATAGGAAGCGTCCATGTCGGGATGCTTGATGATCTCTGCGGAGAAGGGTGTGAATGTCATGGCTTCAGTCCGGAATGTACCAATTAATCGATGTGAAGTTACTCACATTGCGCCGATTCTCCAAACCTCAGGTAAACCTGTTGCGGGACGATATTGCGGGGTCTGCGGATTGATTGTTTGCATTTGGCTGTGTGTCAATCCATTACAAAACATCCTCCCGCAGACCCCTGGTTTTTTGAGAGGGTCTGCAGATGACCAGTATATAACTCATTGAGGATTAGCCATTTCCGGAAGAGCTGTCCGCAGACCCCTGGGAAACGAAAACGGCAGCCTTCTGGCTGCCGAATCTTTCGTTTAGTAGACTATTATGATAAAATATCGAACTTTTTGGACGCCATTCGTGCGCTAAACCTTGCTGCACGCGAATTTCAAGGAAGATTCTAATCTGCGCAGATATAGCCCAACTGAATCAGAAATCATTTGTAGGTTCTTAATAATTCGGTTTGTTCAGAGTTTTTCTTTATATTTGTAAGCGTACCTAAGTCAACGATGATGGTTCCTTGTTTTGCATATACTCCTAGTCTACCCCTAATTGCTATTCGGGGAATGAGTATAAGTGGCTTGAAATCAGACGTTTGTATCTTGATTTACTCTTCCCTACATAAGGAGAAGGGTGAGGCTCTCGTATATTCCCTTTGACACAAACTTATAATTTAACACTGCTATGCTTGACGAAGGAATGAAAAACTACAATCCCGTGTCCTATGAGACGCCGGATGCGAGTGTCATTGACATCTCCATGGAACGGACCATTATGAGTGATCCCGATCCGGGCAGCCAAGACCAGCCAGGAGGAGGAGAAGGCGAGGACTAACCAAAACACACCACATATGAAACGACACGTATTAGCTGCCATCACTTTTTGTATGGCCTTGATTTTCTATTCTTGCTCGCGAGAGCTTGAACAGCCTGCCCCAGTTGTCGATGAAAATATGCAGGAGATTACAATCACAGCATCTCTTGAAGACAATGCATCTACAAGAACCATCGTCCATTACGATAGCGAGAACAAGAAGTATAATCTTCTTTGGGAACCGGGTGATAAGATTAGCCTCTTCTATGGATCCGGAACAAATGGGGGGCAGATGTTCATTTCTCTGAATACCGAAGAAGCGTTCACTGCCAGTTTTACGGGTTCAATCAACGCCATTACATTGGGTGGTGAAGATATGACAATGGATGATATCTATTTCTGGGGTGTTTATCCCTACAGGAACGATATAGTATGCGATGGTAGTTCAATTACGACCACTCTTCCGGATGTTCAGACCGCTAGAGCGGGTTCTTTCGATAAGGAATTGTATATCTCGATGGGGAAGAGTCTGGGATTGAATATCGGTTTCCTCTGCGCCTGCGGTGGTATTCGTTTCAGAGTTACTCATCCTGGTATTACGAAGATTGTTTTTTCTGGGAATAACGGTGAGGTCCTGGCGGGAAAAGTTAAACTCGGCTTCGGGAGCGATGGAAAGCCTAAGGTCGTAGAGGTTCTTGATGGTAAGACATCCATCACTCTGAATTCTCCTCCCGGAACTTACTTCCAGCCCGACACGGATTATTATATCGTCACTCTCCCGGTACAGTTCACCGCCAGTATGAAGATGGAGTTCATTCAGAGGGACGGCAATTCAGCCATTAGGCGCTGGAAAACAACTAATATTGAAATACCGCGTAATTATTTCAAAGAGTATGTGAACACTCCTATTGACGATGACCAGTATGCTACCTTCATGGAAACCGTCGACCTGGGTTTACCTTCCGGAACCTTGTGGGCCACGTGCAACCTCGGTGCGACCACTCCGGAGGAGGCAGGAAACTACTATGCTTGGGGTGAATTGACTCCTAGAACCGGAAGCTATGGTACTGCAGACGCCTCAATCAAGGCGAAGTACCAGGATTCTGCACTCACCGAACTCCAGCTCGAGGATGATGCTGCCTACTATCTCATGGGCGGAGGTTGGAGGTTGCCGACCCAGGCACAGATGCAGGAATTGAAAACGAAATGTACATGGAGCTTGGTAACGCTCAATGGCAAGGATGTGTATTATGTCGTAGGACCTAACGGGAATAGTATCTATATTCCAGTCGCTGGATCAATCCGTTCCGGGAGCACACCTATTATAGTTGGTGAGTCCCCCGCAGCCCTATGGTCTTCGACCAAATCCACAGATGATCCAAAAGCTATCGGTATGACTCTAAGCTATTACACATCCACATCTGTAGTTCACTGTGATATATTCGGAATTGGAACGATTGGTCAAGGCTTGTCCATCCGTCCGGTTCGACCTAAGACCCACATCTCCTTCCACGAATACGTAGAGATGGGTGACGGCTTGAAATGGGCAACCTGTAATGTCGGAGCTGAAAACCCTTGGGACTACGGGGACTATTTTGCATGGGGTGATGCAGATCCCAAGAACTCTTATATATGGGATAATTATTTTGACAGGATATTCTATAAGTATTCTGCTAGCAACTATACAAGGCTCTGGGCTATGGATGATGCCGCAGCGATGAATTGGGGAGGGGGTTGGCGTATGCCGACTAATGTGGAGTGGATAACGTTGAATGATTCCAATAGTTTCACTTGGACCAGGACATCAGATTATAACGGTACGGGAGTCAAAGGTATGATTGTAACGAGTAAGATAGCAGGGTATGAAGGTCATAGCATTTTCCTTCCCGCAGCCGGGTACAAGTATGGAGAGGAAGGCTATGTCGGCTATGGTGGTATCTATGGTTACTACTGGTCTTCTGATGTCAATACGGGCATGGCGGACAACGCGTATGATTTGTACTTCTGGGTGGATGGCTATTCCTATAACCATTGGGATGAACGTTATAAAGGTTTCTCGGTCCGTCCCGTCTGCGACTAGAAGGATCATTTTCAAAATGGCAGGACTTCACTCCGGTGAGGTCCTGCTTTATTTGTACTCACTTTGGACATATCCCTGCCTATCTTTGTTTTTATGGCGACCTGCTGGTTCGAGGATTTTTTAACTAGTAGATAAAAAACGGATTCTCAAAATCTCGAACTTTTCACAGAATCGCAATTCTCTGATAATCAAACAAATAAGTCAGCCGAGGAGGCTGACTTATTTTCTGTGTAGACCAAACACCTAAAATCTCGAACCTTCTGGAAGACATCCGGAAGGTTGAAAGTTTTGCGCAATATATTGAAAATCAAGGAAGTGAGAATATGACAGAAATGGAGGGTTCAGAGAGATAAGCGTCAAAAACTGTGGGAAATGGGGGTTCGAAAAAGGACTTCATCTCGTTTGTGGTGTATTCCTGTATTGCTTTGATAATAAGGTTCTTAGTGTTTTGGTCTGAATTGATGCTTTTGGGCCTTGTCGAACCGGTTAATAGCTGAGTGAAGTTTGGGTATCGGGTTGGGAAAGTGATTGAACAGTATAAGTCTATTGAAAGATAATCGCTATATTTAGGCCGATAAAACATCAAGGCTCCAAAGAAAGACGAAATAATCAATTTGATGAGAAGTTATCACTTCATATCTGTGATAGTCGCTCTATTATTGAGCTTGGCGTCGTTATCTGCTCAGACGGCTTTTTCACTCAAAGGAACTGTTACCGATGAAGAGGGCATGCCGCTGTACGAATGCGTTGTTTATATTTCCGAAACGAAAGGTACGGTTACCGATTCATTAGGGCATTACTCGTTATCCATTCCTAATGACAAAACCGTCGAGATTCATTACGACTGTCTAGGCTATGAAGGAGTTGTCTTGACCTTTTCTCCGGAAAGTGCGTTCCCAATGAATCCTGATGTTGTATTGAAAGCAGTGACGTTATTGGATGACGTTGTCATAATGGATCCTGCTTCCCCCACACCTCGTAGCAGGGTGAAGCCTCCGACGCTCGTCACGACTCCGGAGGCCGCTCCTATCAAAGCGACGAAACCTGATCCTTCTTTTTGCGGTAGATTTGATGGAGTTGAGGGTGGAAAGCATCGTAGAAATCCGATAGCTTATTACGTATTGTTGGAATTGAATTCGGATTATACCTGTTCGTTAGAAAAATCTTTTGATTTGTCTAGATATATGGGCCGAGGCGAATGGACTATGCGTGACGACGGAGTTATAGAACTTAGATTTAATAAGAATCCTGTTTTGAGTGATATTGAAAAAGCATTGATGTCAGGAGGTCTAATCGAAGGAACTCTTGAGATACAGGTATTGAGTAAAAACAAATTAAAAATGGGTGATACCGTTTTGAAACGGATAAAATGAATTGTGGTCTTTTTATTGGAAGACCTTGATAATACTCACAATGAATAAGATTGTTGTTCGGCTATTCCTTTGTTTATCGTTGGCTACTATAACGGATGTCGTAGGAGCTCAGATTCGAGAGTATTCCGCAGAATCCGCTATAACAGATTTGGCAGAAGGCAATGCCGACTTAATCTTGTATAGTGGCATATCACCTACCGTCTATCAAAGTGATGAGGTGTTCAAAGAGCATTATGGTATTGGTTATAATGAGTTTGGATGCATCGCCGAATGTTCGGACGAAGAGATGAAGGAGTATAATTCCACCATCTTTTCTTGGTTAGATGAGAACTACGGAGCAGATTGGCTGAATGAGGTACGAGCGGATGCCGTTGGATTGCAAGAGTGGATATTGACCCATCATTACGGAGACATCGGATTCGTTGTTGATGGTGTCTTTTGGTGGCTCGAAAACACATCTCGGGAACGATTTGATTCCTCTGAGGCACTTGATTGTTTTTTAAAAGCAAATCCTTTTATCAACAAGGAGGATATTGATGATGTCGTTCTAATTAAAAGAGAAGAATGGTCCGCTCATAATATCTATCCAAATCACCCCAAAGACACATTTATCATTACTACCAAGAAAGATAGTGCAATCAAGACCTTTTTCCTAAATGGAAAACCGAAAAAGAGGCATCGCGGGATAGAATTGGGGTGCTTGTTAGATAATGCTGTGCTAAAAAGACAGATTAAGAAACAGTGGGGAATCAATCCCAAGAGAATCACGGATATTACCGTTGAAGGGAAAGACATCCACATCTACACAAAGTGAGTTTAATACAAACTCTTAAGGTGATACATCAAACGACGGTGTATCACCTTGTTTTATACCTTAAACTGATACAGTGGAGGTTTTGACACATCAAGTCAGTTTCCTTCGGACATCTTTCCATACATCGGATTCCTGCTGACTGCTCATCCGCTCCATCATCGCCTTGTACGGTTCCATCACTCTGCTGATGCTCGTTCCCTTGCTCGGATAGAAAATTCTCATCTTCGCCTCCACCTTCTCCAAATCAAAGTCACAGTCCTTCAGTACGAGCATCGTCATATAGGACTTCTTGTCGGTCATCGGAACGGCCTCTCGGGGCTCCACCACATCGTCGAGGAAATCGGATATCGGGTCCGCGTCGGACGATAGGACCGTCATCAGTTTCGTATCCGCGATGCGGAGTGACTTTCGTATCTGCTCCTTACTGTCAAGGTTCAACTCAAAACGGCACATCCCGCTGAACGCATCCTCAAGTCCGTATTTCTCCACGAAGGGTCTGTTTGCAGACCTACGCATCTCATTTCCCTTGTCGTATATCGTCATTCGTTTCTTGGTTTTCTTGCTGACCACATTCTTCTCCACGACTACATTCCCGTTCTTCAACTTACGGCATACGAATCGCTGATAGTTGCGGATATGACTGCGGATATAATCCGTAACCTGCGGAACATCGGCAACGGGGATATCCTTGGTTACATCGCATTTAACCACATCGGCATCCATCATCGCATCAATATCTATCTTGCAGAGACCGAGTGCGTCGATGGCTCGGAAACACTGAAGGATAGTATCCTTGGAAATCAGTTTCGGATAGTCCTTCCCCAATATCTTCCCGCTGAACTCAATGACCACTTCCCTGCATTCGTAATCGACCATTATCATCAGCAGGAACGGATGCTCTTGGTAATACTTCAACGAGGATACGATGCCGTCTTTCTCGATGAATTCAAATCGGGTTTCGTCGCAGACCTCGAGGGCTCGGATATCCGCCACTATCTTCAACTTGTCGAATGTAATCACTTACTCTCATCATCTCATTCATTATTTTCAATGACATCTTCCCCTTGATAAGAGGATACAAGTCACATCGTTTCACCTGAACTCGGTCGGTGAGGAACCGTCTGCCAATACTTCTCCATCGCTTGGCTGATGTGCTGCCTATGACTTTCGGATTTCGTCCTTCCGCGTTGGCTCGCTGCAATCTTCTGCTTGGTCTCATCGTCTAACTCACGATACTGCCTCTTGTACTCTTTCATAGTCATTCTTTTCCTATAAATAGGTAGGTGTAGAAGAAAAGTCAAGTATAGTAGAAACTATTTCGCCGAGGATGCAGACAAAATCAACACGGCAAACAGTTGATGCCCTACTGCACCTATCATCCTTGACCCGCATCAACGGGATAACATCTGTGAAAAAACAACCTTTGACGGGCATAGGGAGCCGCTTTTCATCTTGTTTCCCGTTGGATAATTCAATCAGTTCTTGATGGCTATCAAGGTAGGAAAAACGCGGTCATTTCAGCAGTTCTGCACCCTGCAAGGTCCGCTCCTTGCCCATCAGTTCGGGAAAGTACGGATGCAACGCCCAAATCTTGTCTATCCAAGGCATCAGGCGGTTCAAGTCCTCCTTGCACCAAGGACCCAGAAGCGCTCCCGGAGTTTTCCGGGGGCGTTTTTTTCGCTATATTTGCAGAAAAGATTGATTGTCATGAAGAAACTGGTCGTGATCGACGCCTGCATCCGGGGGGAGGAATCCCGGACGAGAAGGATTGCGGAGCCCATCCTCGGGGAGCTCGCCAAGCGGTATGAGATAACGAGGTTCGACCTCACGAAGATGCCGATGGAGCCGCTGACGCCCGAGACGTATGCGCAGCGGGCGGCGGGAATCGTCCCCGCCTGGGCCCAGGAGGCCGCCCGCGCCATCGCCGAGGCGGACCGGATCGTGGTCGCCGCCCCGTTCTGGGACATGAGCTTCCCGGCCGTGGTGAAGGTGTTTTTTGAGCACGTTTCCCTGTTCGATGTCACGTTCACGGACAACGGCCGCACCTGCGTGGGCAAGTGCAAGTGCGAGAAGGTGATGTACATCACCACCCGCGGGATGAACATCCCCACCGGCGACGCGCGGGAGCAGGGTTCCAGCTACCTCCACGCCCTGTCCGAGCTCTGGGACCTGGGAACGGTCCTGACCGTGGCCGCGTGGAACATGGATTACAGCACGCCGGAGGAGATCGAGGAGAAGATCGAGAACACGACGCGGTTCGGCCTGCGCCTGGCGGCCAGCTTCTGATGATGAGCCTTTTCACGCTGCTCCTCGCCATGGCCCTTCCTTTCACTGCGCCGGCCTATCAAGTGAAGGTGGAGAAGGATGTCCCTTATGCCACCGCCCCGGGCTATTACACCCACGCCCCCATCGGGGACAAGAGAGCCACCCTCAAACTGATGTTCCACAGCGGCATCCCGAAGCCCGTCACCCTGGAGATGGACATCTATACGCCGTCCGGGGACGATCCTTCGGCCAAACGGCCGCTGCTGATGATGATGCACGGCGGATCCTTTTTCATCGGCAACAAAAGCGAGCCCGGCCAGAAAGGCTGGGGGCAGTATTTCGCCTCGCTGGGCTATGTGGCGGTTTCCATCGACTACCGGCTGGGGTTCCATGCGGTCAAGAAGGAGATCCGGCAAGCGGAGTACCGGGCGCTGGAAGACGCCGACGCCGCCCTCGCCTACCTGCTGGGACGGGAAGACCTCCGCATCGACCCGGACCGCGTGTTCCTGTGCGGGACGAGCGCCGGGGCCATGACGGCCCTGAACCTGGCCTTCCGGCTGTATGGGGACAAGCCTATGAAAGAGGTCAAGCGGCGGTTGCCCGCGGATTTCCGCATCCGGGGCGTCGCCAACCTCTGGGGCTCCGTCCACGACCTGTCGGTCCTGGAGAACGCGCGGGTGCCCATCCTTTCCTTCCAGTCCGTCGCCGACCCGGTGATGCCGTACGACTACGGCTATCCCCTCGGATGGGCCGGGAAACTGTTCTCCGACCCGATGTACGGGACGCACGCCGTCCACGAAAAGGCGCTGGAACTGGGCCTGCGGGCGGAGCATCACCCCGTCCCGGAACCCCGGCACCGGATGCATCTGGACGATGCCCTGCAATACACGCCGCGTTTTTACGAAATCCGTGATGCAATGGCGGAATTTTTCGCAAAGGAAATGGAATAATTTCGTATATTTGTTGATTGAATAGACAAAACATCTGATATACTGATATGGCAAAAAGAGAAATCAAGTTCTCCCTGGTGTACAGGGACATGTGGCAGAGTTCCGGCCGGTATCAACCGCGCGTGGACCAGTTGGTACGGGTGGCCCCGGCCATCGTGGACATGGGCTGCTTCGACCGCGTGGAAACCAACGGCGGCGCCTTCGAGCAGGTGAACCTGCTCTACGGCGAGAACCCGAACGTCTCCGTGCGCAAATGGACGGCTCCCCTCCGCAAGGCGGGCATCCAGACCCATATGCTGGAGCGCGGCCTCAACGCCATCCGCATGTACCCCGTTCCGGCGGACGTCCGCGAACTGATGTTCAAGGTGAAGAAGGCGCAGGGCACCGACATCGCCCGTTCCTTCTGCGGCCTGAACGACCACCGCAACCTCAAGCTCTCCGTCGAATATGCCAAGAAAGCCGGCATGATTTCGCAGGCTGCCCTGTCCATCACCCACTCCCCCGTCCACACGGTGGATTACTACCTGGGTGTGGTGGAGAAACTGGTCGAGTACGGTACCGACGAAATCTGCCTCAAGGACATGGCCGGTGTCGGCCGTCCGACGGAGATCGGCCAGATCGTGGCCGGCATCAAGAAGAAGCACCCGCATATCAAGGTCCAGTACCACGGCCACACCGGCCCCGGCTTCTCCCCGGCTTCCATGCTGGAGGCGGCCCGCGCCGGCGCGGACTACCTGGACTGCGCCGTCGAACCCCTCGCCTGGGGCAAG
>JAEEGH010022704.1_pt1 | contig 12839 bp, 9 predicted proteins | sample 9134181 | NCBI WGS metagenome assembly JAEEGH01 (sample SAMN16246544, study PRJNA631951) | gut metagenome | biome: gut microbiome; feature: rumen; material: DP-attached | host: Bos | place: Iran: Karaj | collected 2018-10 | reverse complement strand
CGGCGACCCGGAAGGGCTACCGTCTCCTTTCGCGTCCCGACGCGCTCACGGAAGCAGAGATCTGTCCCGCGCTTGGAACAGACGGACGGCGTTTTTCGTTACACGTCTTTCGGACCATCGACTCTACCAACAACTGGCTTAAGGCACATTTTGGAGAACTCCGGGACTTCACGGCGGCCATTTCCGGGCATCAGAGCGGCGGACGCGGGCGAATGGGCAGGAGCTTTCTTTCACCCGCCGGCGCTGGCGTGTACCTGTCCGTGCTTCTGAAACCGGCAGCGCCTCTTTCGGATTACCGCTGCATTACCGCCATGACAGCGGTTGCGGCCGCGGACGCGGTGGAGCAGGTCTCCGGCATCCGGCCGGGCATCAAATGGCCAAACGACCTTGTCATGAAGGGCAGAAAGATCGCCGGCATCCTGACGGAAATGAGCCTGGAAGGCGAAACCGGTGCGCTGCAGTACATTGTGGTCGGAATCGGGATCAACGTGCATGAAAAAGCAGAGGATTTCCCGGAAGAGCTCCGGGACATCGCAGGCTCCATCCGTTCACAGAGCGGAAAAGTGATCCGGAGAGCGGAACTCGCCGCAGCGCTTCTGGATGCTTTCGGCCGCATTTCCCCGAATCTTTCCGCCTATCAAAAAAGCAGCCACGAGAAATATCTCCGTGACTGCCTGAATCTGGGCAAAAAGGTGCTTGTTCTGAAGGACGGGGCCTCCCTGGAAGCCGAAGCGCTCACAATCGACCCGGACTTTGGACTCATCGTCCGCTATCCGGACGGAAGCACCGAAACCGTCCGCACCGGGGAAGTATCCGTCCGAGGTCTCTACGGTTACGTCTGAGGCCCGTTCAGGCGGTATATTGCCAGTCCTTCGCGGTCTTCTTCCCGCAGAAAACCATATTTCAAAGCGATATGCTGTGTGGCATACTGCGCCGGGTCGCACTCGATGACCGCATCTTTCTCCATCAGGAAAGTGCTTTCGAGGAGCATTTCCGTGAGGGATGAGGCAATGCCCCTGCCCCAGTATTCTTTCCGAAGGACCCAGCCGATCTCCATGCTGTGCTCATCATAGCCGTGGAAAATGACGTAGCCGGCAAACCGGCCGTCTTCTTCCGCTACCTAGATCCGAGGTGGATCGCAGAGCCCGGCGTTCTTCAGAAATCGTGCTGTTTTCGCCCTGTTGTACGGTTCTTCCAGATATTGCATGACGTCCGGATCGGCGAGAAGTCCGTCCAGCGCGTCCAGATCTTCTTCCGTCATCTTCCGGATCCGAAGTTTCCTGTCCGTGTCCGCAGGAATGAGCGCCTCTTGAATCGTCGACAGTTCTTCCATCTTCTTCCGGAGCGCGTGCTCAACAAACGTGGAAGCCTCCTGCGCTTTCAGATGCCGGAGCTCTGCCTCCGTTTTTTGGTACATTTCCTTCAGATAGTCCCGAAAAACCGCTGGACGTTTCCGAAGAAGCACCGGCCCGAAACGAAGTTCCTGCGCGGTCGGCTGTTCCCGCGCTTCGCGCTCCGAAAGCTCTCCCTCTCCGGCCTTTCGTGTCCGGATCACCGGATAATATTTTCCGTCCTCCCGGACCATCGTCTCATCTTCGATCACAAAGCCTTGATTCCACAGGTATGTTCGAAGTTCATACTCGTCACGGTGCGGGGAAAGGACCAGATGACGCGCGCTTCCCGCCGTCTCCGGCGCCTCCCCCAGGATCCGGGTCATCAGCATGCCGCCCATGCCGGCGATCACGATCACCTCAGCCTCGCCGGGCGCGAGAACGGACAGGCCGTCTCCCAGCCGGCAATCGATCCGGTCAGAAAGCCCCGCTTCCCGGATATGCGCTTCCGCGCGTGTCAGAGGGCCTTTCCGGACGTCGGATGCGATGGCATGCTCCGCGATCCCTTCGGATACAACAGAAATCGGCACGAACCCGTGGTCCGTGCCGATATCGGCTGTGCATTTGTTTCCGGGAATCATGGAAATGATTGCCCGTAAACGTTCGGATAATGCCATGTCAGAACCTCAGCTTTGCTGCCTCGTTGCGCTCTTTCATGAGTTTCCCCAGTTCCGCAGGGTCTTCACAGGAACGGATCGCACGGTCTGCCGCCGCAGTGCGGATCTTGATCACGGCTTCACGAAGGTATCGTTCCTTCCCGCCGTCCTCCTGCTCGTCGCCGAGCGTGCTGGAGAAGATCGCCGCCACCTGTTTATGCTGTTCCGGATCAAAGAAACGGTCAATGATGCGGCCGGGCTCACATTTTCCGCTCCGGCCCAGTTCCTCCCAGAGCGCCTTCGCCACTTCCCGCGTCAGTTCGTCCGAAAAATGTTCCGGCTGAAGCACTGGGGCGATACGTGAAAACAGAGCGGGCTGATCCGTAAGACCTGTCAGCACCATTTTCTCCGCTTCCAGCGTGCCGGATGTCCGGACGCCGGTCCCCTGTCGGGTGCTCTTCGGCTTCCACTCTTCTTTCTGCGGAAGGCCTGCCTGTGTCATGGCAAACTGTGCGACTTTCCGTTTCAGAACGCCATAGTCAATGCCGAAGTATCTGGAAACGGTCTCGGTATAGGCATTCCGCTCGATCTCCTCCGGGAAGGTCGCCGCGATCTGCGACGCAGCCTTGTTGAAGAAATTGGACTTGTCGTCTGGATCGGAGAAGTCGAACTCCTCCTTCAGCATGTTCATTTCGAAAATGAAGGCGTTGGAGGCGCTCTCGATCCTCGCGCGGAATTCATCCTTCCCGAGTTCCTTGATGAATTCATCGGGATCCTTATAGGGCGTCAGATCCAGCACCTTGATCCTGAGCCCGCTCTCTCTGAGGATCGGGATCGCACGAAGCGCGGCCTTCCGGCCGGGTCCGTCGCTGTCGTAACAGAGTACGACTTCCTCTGTATAGCGTTTCATGATCATGCCATGCTGCGGGGTGAACGCTGTGCCGAGGGAGGCCACCGCATTGGTGAAGCCAGCCTGGTGCATCGCGATGACGTCCATGTAGCCTTCGCAGCAGAGGAAATATTTCTCGCGGGTCTTTCTGGCAAAATTCAGCCCGTAAAGATTCCGGCTCTTGTCGAAGAGTTTGGTTTCTCGAGAGTTGAGATATTTCGGTTCGGCGTCTCCGATGACCCGTCCGCCGAAAGCGATGACGCGGTTCTGCGTGTCCATAATCGGGAACATGACACGGTTCCAGAAGCGGTCACGGCCGCCCCGTTCGGAAAGGACCACCAGGCCTGTCTCATTCAGCACATCGTCGGAATAGCCTTTCTTCCGGAGATAGCGGTACAAGGCATCCGGGCGTGTGCTGGAATAGCCGAGCCCGAAATGCAGGATGGTCTCATTCGTGAGGCCGCGGCGCTCCAGATAGGCTCTTCCGACTTTCCCCGCGTCGGAACGCAGCACATTCACATAGAATACCGCCGCATCCTTGTGCGCCTTTAAGAGTTCTGTGCGAAGGTCCTTCGCGGCGCGCTCTTTTTCGGTCACCTTCTCTTCCGGAACGGCCATGCCGGCCCGTTCCGCAAGCATTTTCACCGCTTCCGGGAAACTCAGGTTCTCATAATTCATGACGAAGCTGATGACATTTCCGCCTACGCCGCAGCCAAAACAGTGATAGATCTGTTTCGACGGCGTTACACAGAAGGACGGCGTCTTCTCGTTATGGAAGGGACAGAGTCCGAAATAACTCCCTCCCTTCTTCGTGAGATGCACGTACTGCCCGATCACGTCCTGGACCGGGTTCCGCTGCCGCACCTCTTCAATAAACTCGTCACCGTAATACATCGCTCGTCAATGTCTCTGTTTCGTAATGTTTCTTTAATCGGTCCAGCCTTTCGGCACAAAATACTCCTCGTACTTCTGGATCGCGTACTGATCCGTCATACCGGAAATATAATCGCTGACCACGATGGGTAGCGGATCGCCGCGCTCGATGAAGATCTGATAAGACTTCGGGATCGCTTCCGGATGTTCCTTATAGTATTCATACAGCGCGATCAGCATTTTCTGAGCCTTGGCTTCTTCATGTTTCACGACCGGACTCTGATAGACCGATTCGAACATGAAATTACGAAGCCCTGCCATATTTTCCTCCACCATCGGGGACTGGAAAATGTCGTCCTTCCCCATGGAGCTTGTGATGACGTCGTTCACCAGGGTATCCAGGCGGACCTTGACCGACATGCCAAGCGCCTCTCTGTACTTTAAGGGAATCATCTGCTCGGTTAACACGCCTGCGCGGATCGCGTCGTCGATGTCATGGTTGATATAGGCGATCTTGTCCGCGAGCCTTACGATCCGCCCTTCCAGCGTAAATGCCCGTCCGGGGACGCCGTGGTTCAGGATTCCGTCCACGACTTCTTTGGTCAGATTCAGGCCTTCCCCGTCTCTTTCGATCTTCTGCACCAGCCGGACGCTCTGTTTATAATGCTTGAATCCGTCGAATCCGTCCGCTTTAAGGACTTTGTCCAATGCAGCTTCTCCGGAATGCCCGTAAGGCGTATGGCCAAGATCATGGCCGAGCGCGATCGCTTCCGTGAGGTCCTCGTTCAGCTGAAGCGCTTTCGCAATGGTCCGGGCGATCTGTGAAACCTCCAGGGTATGCGTCAGCCGGGTGCGGTAGTGATCGCCTTCCGGCTCCAGAAACACCTGCGTTTTGTTCTTCAGACGGCGGAATGAGCGTGAATGGAGGATCCGGTCCCGGTCGCGCTGATAGCAGGTGCGCATCTCACAAGGCTCGATCTCGCGATCCCTTCCCAAAGACTCATCGGAAAAGGACGCATATGGACTCAGGATCTCATGTTCCCTCTGTTCGATCTGTTCACGGATGGTCATGGTCTCTCCTTTTCGTGTCGAAAATGTGCCGAACAACCGTTCAGAATTATAATAGCATAATTCTGCATCAGGTTTCAAGACGGATCGCTCCGTGCTTCGCACTCCCGGAAATAAGTGACCGGCGCGCCTGTTGGGCGCGCCGGCGAAAGGGGTTCCCGCGTGAGCGGGCTGCAGTGATTGTAACTCTTAAAACTCTTGTTCGATCAGGCCGTAGTCTCCGTCTTTCCGTTTATAGACCACCGCGATCTGTTCATCTTCCGCATTCCGGAACATGTAGAAGGTGTGTCCGGACATTTCCATCTGGAAGCACGCTTCTTCAGGTGTCATCGGCTTCATCTCGAACTTCTTCGAGCGAACGATGCGGATCTCCTCTTCCTCGTCCTCTTCGGGCTCCTCGCTCATTAGATCTTCAATCAATACATCTGAGAACGACTGTTTGGATTGCTTGCGGTCAATGATCTTCTTGCGGTTTCTTCTAAGCTGGCGTTCGACGACGTCCTTCAGAATGTCGATCGTCTGGTACATATCGCTCGTGGACTCTTCCGCGTGGATCGTCGTACCTCTAAGGGGGATCGTGACTTCTACCTTCTCTTCACCTCTCTGCTTGCTGAGCGTAATGTTGACTTCCGTCTCCTTGCTAAAGTAGTGATCGAGCTTCGAAAACTTCTTCTCGATGTACTCCCTTAACCCTTCTGTGACCTCCATGTTTCTGCCAAGAATCGTGTACTTCATCTCTGCGCTCCTTTCCTAAAACACCTGGCTTAAAGGAAAAGTACCTCTGTGTTTCTTATCTGTATTATAGAACACCATTTGGTAATATTCAACAAAAAGCCGGGTGGTATTTATGAATTTTTTATGAATGGTGGACAAGCCCGGGCTTTACCACAGTCTTCTGATGCCAATGATCGGCATCATATAAAGACTTCCGAATTCACATTTTCTGCCGGGGGCCGGCTCGTGCACAACGAGGCCGCCGCCATAGTAGATCGCCACGTGTCCGTTGTAGCAGACCAGGTCGCCGGGATGGATCTGAGAAACGTCCACGGCGCGTCCCCAGCCTCTCATGGACAGGGAGTCCATCCGGTGCGAATTGGCTTCCTCCTGGCTGCAGTAACCGAAATGCGCATAGATCTGGGCCGCAAAGCCGGAGCAGTCGGCGCCCTTCTGAAGACTGGTGCCGCCCCAGACGTACGGAAGCCAGCCGACAAATGTGGCCGCATAGTTGGCCATCTGCTGGCCCGGCGTAAGCTGCTTCGCACGTTCTTCCGCCTGACGCTTCGCGATCTCTTCCTGGATCTTCTTCGCGAACTCTTCCGAGGTCGTTCCGGTATTGTCGGTCAGACGCTCCATCAGAAGGTTGATGGTCCGCATGTCGCGATGGACCGTATCGTAAGTCTTCTTGAGGCCGTACTCGATGGAAATATCCTGAAGATGCTGATAGTTTTCCATCAGATAGACCATCACAGAGTAAACGTTCAGATAGTTCTTCGCTTCGCTCTGCTTCGGATAATCATACTTCAGCACATAATTGATCTGCTTCGTGTAATGGTTGACCTGATTCAGCACTTCCTGGGAAAGCTTTGAAAGATCGTCTCCGATCTCGAAGCTTCCGGGCATCACCGCGGTGACCTTCTCCTGCTCGTGGAGATTGACAAAATACTGCTCCGCTTCTGCGCCAAACAGCACATATTGTGAAACACAATAGCCCTGGATGCCATTTGCGCGGACCTTGAACCAGATGTTTCCGCGTACCAGATGCTCGCCGTCGACATACAGTTCCATGCCCTGATAGGCCTTTGCGACGATCTCCGAAAGAACGCTTTCGGAAGCGCGGATGTTTAGGTTGCCCGGTGTGCAGACGATGCCCAGCTTCGGATTTTCGAAGTCAAAGGGATCCGCGGTGCCGCCGCCTTCCTGGTTCTCTTTCATCGAAATCAGGGGCTCCAGCCTCTTGTAAATGATCTCTGAAGCGTCCTGATTGTTCTCGTAAAAGTTCGACAGGATCCGTGACATGCCGGCATAAGCACTGTTCTGATCGATGGTCACAAAGTATTTATCCGCATACGCAGTAACGCTCCCGAAAAGGAGCGTTACCGAAAGAAAGATAGCTGCTATCGCTTTGTGTTTCATAACAGTAAAGGCTTATGCGGAGGCCTTACGCTTCCTTTCGGAAGCAGGTGTCAGGGAGTGCCTTCTCCCCCCTCCTGGGGTGAAGTTTCCGGAGGCGCGGCCTCGGTAGGCGCTTCAGTCGGCGCCTCGGTCGGTGCCTCTGTCGGAGGCTCCGTCGGGGGTTCCGTCGGCGGCTCAGTCGGCTGTGTCGGAGGCTCGGTCGGCTGTGTCGGCGGTTCTGTCGGCGGCTGCGTCGGAGGCTCTGTCGGCGGCTGCGTCGGCGGCTGTGTCGGTGTGGAACCGCCCGTCGCCAGACGGCGGACCGTGATGATGTTCTTCACATAGACACTGCCGAACTCGGCTTTGCGTCCGACGTCAGGCTCGTGCACGATGATGCCGTTGCCGTAGTAGATCGCGACATGTCCGGGATAGCAAATCATATCGCCCGGTCTCACGAGACTCAGGTTGAAGTTCGAAGCATTGCAGACTTCCGTGCCGACGGTCTGAAGGTTTCCGGACCAGTAGCCACGGTTGGCTGCAAGAAGCCCAAAGTGTGCAAAGACCAAGGTGCAGAATCCGGAGCAGTCCGTTCCGGTCGTCAGGCTGAATCCGCCCCAGACATAGGGGAGCACGCCGACAAATGTGGCTGCATAATCCGCGATCGCGCGTCCCTGCGTGCCGGCCGCTTCATTGGCGCCCGCCGCTGCCTGAGCCGCTGCGGCTCTCTGTGCGGCTTCCTGCGCTTCTCTGGCCGCTGCTTCCGCAGCCGCTCTTGCTCTGGCTTCTTCTTCGGCAGCTCTTCTTGCGGCTTCTTCCGCAGCTCTTCTGGCTGCCTCATCTTCCGCTTCACGTGCCGCCTGTTCCTGACGCTGGCGTTCTTCTTCCGCGCGTCTGCGCTCTTCTTCCGCGCGTCTCGCGGCTTCTTCCTGGGCCTTGTAATCCGCGCCCATCTCGATGCCTGCGTAGGAATCGCCGCCGTTGGCGCCGAACTCGCCGTGCGCGATCATGTAGTAGAGGTCGTCTTCCGACTTGTCGGTGATCTCCGCAAGCCGTCCGCACTCCTTCATGACCAGTTTCAGTCCTCTTTCGCCGGCCGAATAGGTATTGTTCAGACCAAACCTCGAACAAATATCCAGCGCCTGCGAGAAAACAGCCATGTCCAGTACAGAAAGACCCGTCACACAGATTGCCGAAACTGCCATAAAAAGTGCGTCTACAAGCGATGCACCTTTGCCGGAGACATACGAGAACGGACAAAGGAAAAGTGACGTTCCTACCACAACGAGAAAAATGAAATATGTGAATAATCTGCCGTTCGCGCTATTTATTTTAAAACTCATGATATTAACTGAAAATGCCCGCATTTCGGCTTTTGCCGCGCAGGCGCAAAGTATTGCTTCAATAATACAACGGATTACAACTTTTTTGAAGAGCGAAAATAATCTGCGCATTCTCGACAATTGTTGCTAAAAATACTTTGCGCATTATTGATATTTTTTAAAAAAAATACTTTGCGCACTGTTGATTTTGAGGAATTTGCTGTTGCATTGAGAAAAGAGGTTCTTCTTGATTATATAAAAGATTGCTGGCAAAAACGCGTTTCCCTTGATCAAACTTATCATGCCCAGGCAATGCATTTATTCCGTGAATATATGCTTGTCGGTGGAATGCCACAGAGTGTTGTCGCTTATGTAGAGTCTCATGGGGATTTTTCTGCTAGTGATGTGGAAAAACGGGATATTTTGGATTTGTATCGCGATGATATAAAAAAAGCCGCAAAACGTTATAATTCAAAAGTTTCTGCCATTTTTGAAAATGTACCTGCATTCCTTTCTACTCATGAAAAAAAAATTGTTTTAAGTGAAATTGCTTCAAATGGTGTTTTTAGCCGATATGACAAGCCTCTTTTTTGGCTTGGTGATTCTATGATTTGCAATCTTTGTTATCGATGCAATGATCCCAATGTCGGTTTCGCGCTTAATAAGAATGAATCCGCAGTAAAATGCTATATGGGAGATACCGGACTTTTAATCAGTCTTGCGTTCAACGAGAATGAGATTTCAAACCAAAAACTTTACAAAGCAATTATGGACGGAAAACTTTCTCTTAACGAAGGGATGATTTACGAAAATGCAATCGCGCAGATGCTGACTGCACTTGGACGAAAGCTGTTTTTTTACACGCAATATAAATAGTGAAAAACATCGAAACGATATAGAGATTGATTTTCTTTTGTCAAACGAGAGTAAGACAAATTTCAGAATTCACCCGGTGGAAGTGAAATCTTCAAAAAATTACACGACAACATCATTAAGCTCATTCAAAGAAAAATTCGGGAAAAAAGTTGAAAAATCTTATATTATCCATCCAAAAAATTTTCTTGAAGAAAATGATGTAATAAAAATACCGCCATATATGATTTGGTGCGTGTTTGCAGTAACCAAAAAAAACGCCCGATGGCCGCTGCTTGACCACCGGGCAAGAAGGAGTTTTTTAGGCATCTATAAAAGCAACTTTATAGATTACCAATGAAAACGATAAGGAGTTCTTTTCGTCCCTCGCTAAACTTTTTTTAATATTCTCTCCGAATGTACACTGGGCTTTTGCGCCTGCTGGAAAACTATGGATTAATCAAAATCCTGAGCCTGTAATGGATGCAATGTACCAGGGGTATATGGCGTATCCTTTACAGTATAAGTAACATTTGACACAGGTGGATATGAATTTGCTTCCTCCATCGGTATATAAAGGACAGTATAGTCAGCTGTAAGTTTTATTGCATTTCCATAAGGAATCATGTTTGTCATTGCATTCGTAGCCGAGCCCTGATGTAATGCAGATGAATTAAATGCATTGTAAATCTCTTCACCTTTGTTCATGGTGTTTATTACGAGATATGGTTTGTAGCCGTCAAGATTAATTTCTGTCATTTTTGTTCCGGCTTCGCCACCCTTCGTTGCGGCGTTAGTATCATCTGGATCTGGTTCCCAGAATGCGCAGAGCAGAACATCACTCTTTTTGATTGCAGTCATGTTTACGTATATTGTTACATTGCCTCCGCTTACCTCTGCAATGAAAGCTTCTTTGTTGTAATTTCTATATTTTTCAAGAACCACGACATCCTGAAGTCTGTATCTGTCGTCACCCCTTGCATAAGCTGCTGCGTAGTCAACATAAGCATATTCTGTACCGTAAATTGTTCTAAAAGTTCCTGTTGCCTGAGTGTCAATTGCAAAGAAACCAGCTGGTATGGCGGCATAAATCGGATTAGAGAATGTTGCGACTCCTGGCCATGGATTCAAATCACTTGCTGTGGATGCTGTAATTGCATTTTTCTGCGCATCTGTCATAAATACAATTGCAAAGCGTCCGTTTCCATCCTGACCTGGTACACAGTACTGATTAAAATTGGCTTGTGAAATAACTAAATTATATATGCCGTTATCAGTTTGTGTTGTTGTCTTCTCTGCTACGCCAATGTCTTTTTCAGCAATTTTGTTATCGCCAAGGAATGTGTCTTTTCCCGTGAAGTTCAGTTGGTCAGCAAATTCTTTGTCGTAGTTAAATTCTATTGGGTCACCAGAGAAATCGTCTGCAAGATCAACATCGTCAAAAGTACCACCAATAAGATTAATCGTCTCAATTTCATCGCTTTCTATACTCAGTTTACCTACCTTTGTTTTATCTGTTGTAGGAGTAGCCTCATTACCTGCTGTTTCAGGCTTGTCCGCTTTATCCATTTCTATGAATGCGAAGTCTTCGGCTCCGTCCTTAAGCTTAATCTCATCAATTTCTGATTTTGCAGTTCCGTTATCTACATAGAGGGCAAGATCAGTATCTGCTTCAATCTTTTCTATAGAACAACCTTCAAACTTAAGCTTTGGAGAATCTTCTCCGATTTTGTCGAAGTGTTCGTCATCATCTGCCTGATTTTCGCTATACTGTCGGTCCCATGCGGAACGAGCGTTACCTGTTGTAACGCTTACGGTGGCATTTACAAAGTTCCTGAGCGTAACGTTGCTCGCTACATTTGAATATACTATTACGTTAAGACCGGAAATGTTGTTTCCGTCTACTGTCAGAGCTTTGCTAATTATTATAGAATTACCTGAGTACTGTGTGTTAAGCGTTACTGTGCTGCCCGCTGTCGCATTGTCAATCTGTGACTGAAGGGTTGTACCTGTGGATGGTGACGGATCGTCAGAACAACCCGTTACGGCTGCGACAAGCACAATTGATAAGAGCACAATAGAAAGAACTCTAACCTTTCCCAAAACCTTTTTCATAAAAACCTCCAGAGTGAATTCGCTAAAAATCGCACGTGCTTTTTTCACCGGCAATTTTCCGATTCACCAATTTCCGTTGTTGATGAAGTCATTTTACGAAACCGAGTGCACGGAATCCGCACAAAAACGAGCAGAAAACTCGCAACAAATTCGCAAAAGTTTTTAAAAAATCCGCAACAAACACGCACTTTTTTAAAAATAACCTGCAACAAACCCGCACTTTTTTAAAAATAACCCGCAACAAACCCGCACAAATTGATATTTTTGACAAAATGTGTTACAATAGTCGTATCTATACTTAGTAACATGTACAGAAGAAAGAGGGAGATATGCTAAAAAAACTGGTTACAAAATATCGCCAACGATATTCAAGTAATCCGCTGGATTTACAGGATTTGGCAGAAACAAACAGAAAGCATCTCCTTGTTGCAAGCCCTTTGCTTTTTCTTGTTGGTATAGGCGATTTAATCGTGCTTTTTATACGGTTCCACAACGATATCGGTGGGCATATTGTTTCGTTTGTGTATTTTGGAACTTTCACTATTGTAAGTAGTTATATGTTCATACACTCGTGTTTGGTCAAAGAGGCCCCACCGGAAAAGGCTTATCTATATAAAACAATTCCCTTCTATATGGTTTTCTTCATGGGAATATGTGCCGGTATCTATAATTTTTATATGCTTAAGCAGCCTTTTAATGGGGTTCTTACATATTGTCTTACATTAAGCCTGTCGATATGTGCATTTTCGTTCTCGGCTATTCCATTCATTGTAGGAATTATAATCGGAGCGTCTGCAATGGCTCCGGGAGTATATGCGAATTTCGGTGTGTCTGGTCTGGCGGACGTTATTCTTTTTGGTGTTCTTATGAGCTGGCTTTCGTTTTATAAGCGCCGTACAGAAAAAAAGTACATAGGAATGCTAAAAAGGCAGAAGAGCATTTTTGAAGCGAAGACGTTCGGGAATTTCACGCTTATGTTTGAAGGCAAGGTGGTGAAGTTTTCGCGTTCCAAATCGAACGAGCTTATAGCATACCTTATTTATAAAAACGGAAGCTCCGTAAACTCGAAGGAGCTTATCGCCGCGCTTTGGGGAGAACATGCGGAATCTCCCAGTTACGGCAGCAATTTGCGGAATCTTATTGTAGATATAAAGCGCACGTTCTCCGATTTGGAAATTAACAGCTTTTTTATAACGGAATACAACAGTTTCCGCATAAAACCGGAGTTTATAAAGTGCGACTACTACGATTTTCTTGCCGGCGATAAGAAAACGATAAAAAAGTTTGCGGGCGAGTTCATGAGCCAGTTCGCTTGGGCAGAGGAAGAAGTGGATTTCTTGAAGAAAAAAGCTTTGAACGGATAATAATTGTAGGTAAAATATGACATTAAAAGAATTGAAAAATAAGTTTAACGACAAATACTACATTCCATATAGTGCTTTGCAGAATGCGGGTGAGTCGAACAGAATTTCTTCGCTTGTAGTGAGTACACTCTTAATTCTTTCAGATATAGTCAATTTCCTGCTGATATTTATTTTTAATCATTCAAATCTGGCGGATCATAAGAATTATCTTGTCTATTTGTGCATTAATACTCCAATAAATATTTATACTTTTATTCATG
>JAEEGH010022703.1_pt1 | contig 12839 bp, 10 predicted proteins | sample 9134181 | NCBI WGS metagenome assembly JAEEGH01 (sample SAMN16246544, study PRJNA631951) | gut metagenome | biome: gut microbiome; feature: rumen; material: DP-attached | host: Bos | place: Iran: Karaj | collected 2018-10 | reverse complement strand
GGTTTGCTGCGCAAAACCTCGAACATTTGTTCTAATTTTCTGATTTCCATAACGATGTATTTAAAGATTTAAAATTTAAGATTAACTTCGTTGAATGTTTCACATTTCAAGATTCTGCAAAATTACAAAATAAAACCTTTATCCCAAAGGAATCTTTTTCAAAACCTTGTAAAAAGGCCCTGTCGGTTGCAGGAAGCTTTGGAAATAGACCAGCTCCTTCACGTCGGCGTGGAGATAGGTTTTTTGCTCGATGGCATTGTAAATCTGCATGAAGAACTGCTTGTCCACCAGTGACTTGATGCGACAAATAGTGAGGTGTGGCACGAAGTTCTGCCTATCGCGGAGATAGCCCAAGTCATCGAAAGCGTCAAGCAGGTCGGCTTCAAGGTCAAACAAGGCTTTTGGCTGGTCGTTCATGCCGAGCCAAAGCACACGCGGTACGCGGTTGCTGCCGAAAAGCCCCGTGCAGTCGAAGTCCATCGTGAATAGCTGGTGGTTTTGGGCCACCTTCTGAACGGCCTCGATGATGGCGGGGATGTCGTTTTCAGGCGTATTGCCCAAAAACTTCAGCGTCAGGTGTATTTGGTTGGTTTTTACATAGTTGATATAATGCTCATGCTGAAGGTTTTTCTTCAGTTTCTCCACAAGCGCTGGAAACTCCGTGCCGCAAGGGATGGAAATGGCTAAAAATGTGCGTTTGGTGTTCATAATGTATGGAATTAAATCATCTCACAATCCCCACCGGATAAACCAAATAACTCTTGTCGCAGTAGGGCGAGCGTTCGTAGAACCAGTTCAGGATAGCGTATTGCGAGGGTTGTTTGTCTTTCTGGAAGGAGGCTTTCCAAGTCTCGAATTGCTCTTTCATGAAGGGGTCGGAGGCGAGCATTTCCTGGGCCATCGGCTCCATTTTGTAGACCTCGAAATACTCTACACGTTGGAGGACGTGGTTGAAGAAGCCCCACTCGAACAGCGAGCCTTGCATCTCCGGCTCCAAGAGATTCATCAGCAGGCGGACACCGTTTTGTGAGGTCTTCACCACCGCCGAGCCTTTCGGGAAGGTGACCTCTTTCGTGATTTCCTCCGCATCGAAGCGGGCCACGCGACAACGGCCTTCGGAGGGTCGGGGCGCAAACTCCACGTTGCCGAAACGGTAAGTGCTGACTGTCAACTTCTTCTCACTCTTCAGGTAATTGATGTCGAAACCGTGCGCCTTGACGATGTCGATGACCTCTTTATATTGCGCGGGGATGATGTATTCTTTCGGTACGCTGAGGATTTTCTCGGGTCGGGTGGCACGGATGCGGCGTGTTGGACGTGTTTCGGGGCGTGTGGTGTCGTAGGTGTAATACCAGCTGCCCGTCACTTCACTGTGTACCGTGTCGAAATGGTAGCCCAAGAAGTCTTCCCAAATTGTGTCGTTCAGCTGCGACTGCATGTTGATGGGCAATTCCTTGAGGTTCAGGTCGTTTTTCTTGGCTTGAGCCAGCAGGGTTTTGTAGTTTTCCTTGTCGTCGCGGATGATTTTTAGGGTCTCCACAATCATGTGGTAGGTGGAAAGCACACGCTCTTTGTAAGGTTTCAACATGTGGGTTTCAATCAGGATGCCTGGGCAGTTGCGCGCAGTGGTGTAGGCTTCGGAAAACATGGCGGAAAAGCTCTCGTCATAAAGCGGCGCAGTCGGGTCGCCCCAAGGATGGAATTCGATGTAGCGCGTGATGGGCATTCCAAGGTCATGCATCGTATGGCGGATTCTGGGTTCCCACACGTCGCCCAGCCATTGAGAAAGACCTGCATCATAATTGCCGAAATCCTCGATAGAATAGGTGGTTACGTATTGGTAATCAGCGCCATTGGTGGCGTGGGTGTCGAAAAACAGGTCAGGTTGCCAGTCGTTGAACATAGCCGTGAAAGCGCGCAGTTCGGGCGAGTCGAGCTTGGTGAAGTCGCGGTTGAGGTTGAGGCCTTGGGCATTCACCCGCCAGCCCATCTGTTTCGGGCCGTTTTGGTTGATGCGGTTGAAAGGCGAGAAGTTGGCCAAGCCGTCAGGACTCAAGACGGGGATGAAAAGGAAAGAGAAATCGTCCAACAATTCGCCATACTCCCTGCCTCTCAGCATGTTGCGGATGAGCAGAAACATGGCGTCCTTGCCGTTTGGCTCGCCGGGATGGATGCACGACTGCACGAGGATGACGCACCTTCCGCTTTTGTGGATCTTTTTCGGGCTGGTGTAGCCGTTCTTGTCGACGATTAATAAAGGAATGTCACGGCTCATTACGGTCTGCCCGATGCTTTGGTAATGCACCTCCTTGAATTGCTTTGCGAGCTGTTTCGCGTAGGCGATGGTGCCTTCGTAATCGTCTGTTTCCAAACAGTTTGATTTCTCGAAAGTGGTGGTCAGGTCGGCGTCTTTTTCGGTGCAGGCGGCCAAGAGCAACAAGGCCAAAATGAAGATGAAATGTCTTTTCATGTGATGGGAATTAGAATCACAAAATTAGGCCTTTTTGCAGAGAATGGAACCTTTTTTGACGTTTTTTTCTTCTTTGTTAGGCAAAAATCCGTACTTTAGCACTCTCAAAACCTTAAAGACATGAACAATACGTATTGCATAGGCATTGACATCGGTGGCACCAACACCGACATTGGCTTGGTGCGCGATGATGGCCGCTGCTTGGCCAAAAAGAATATCCCGACCAACATGTATTTTGACGTGGAGCTTTATGTGTCAGATATTTGCGATAGGATTAGGAAACTGATGTATGAGCACGACATTGTCACCATCGAAGGCATCGGTATCGCCGCTCCTATGGGCAACTACTACACAGGCTGCATTGAAAATGCTGCAAACCTGAACTTCAAGGGCGTCATCAATCTTTCTGAATTATTCCAACAGCGTTTGGACGTACCGGTGGTCGTCTCTAATGATGCTAACGCGGCAGCTTATGGCGAACTCGTTTACGGTGGCGCGCGAGGCATGAAGCATTTCGTGATGTTTACTCTTGGCACCGGCGTGGGTAGTGGCATTGTTGTGAACGGCAAGTTGGTCCATGGTAAATCGGGCGGCGCGGGCGAACTCGGCCATGCCATTTTGATTCCAGAAGGCCGCATGTGTGGCTGTGGTAGGAAAGGCTGTTTAGAGACCTATTGCTCTGCTACAGGCATTTGCCGCACTGCGTTGGAACTGATGAAATCCACGCCCGATTATGACGGTCCATTGTCGAAAGTGAGTTCTGATAGCCTGACCAGCAAGATGGTGGGCGATGCGGCCAAAGACGGCGACCCCTTGGCATTGAAAGTGTTCGAAATGACAGGTTATTGGCTGGGCATTGCGATGGCCAATGCTGTGACTTTCAGTGATCCAGAGGCTATCTTCCTGTTTGGCGGCCCCGTGAAGGCTGGTGACGTGTTGCTCAATCCTGTGCGGAAATCTTTCGAGGAACATCTGTGTTTCGTCTTCGCCGGCAGCGTGGAAATCTGTGTCTCCGAACTTCCTGACAACGATGCGGCCATCCTCGGCGCGGCGGCGTTAGTAAAGGCGAAATAATAGAAGAAAAGGAAGGGAAACAAATCTAACACAAATCTGAAATAAATATTCGTTTTCGATTTGTGTTAGATTTGTTTCTTCTGATAAAGGCCATTTCATTCCTTCACTACCTTATCCGAAAACACTTTTCCGTCTTCCAGCATGACGCGCATCGTGTAGGTGCCCGACGGCAAGCCGCTCATTTCCAAGCGTTCCAAGCTGTTTTTCTGCATGCGCACCAACCGCCCTTGCAGGTCGTAAAGCTCGATTTGTGTGGGCGTTACGTCAGGGGAGAATTGCAGGCGAAGCTCGTCTTGGACGGGGTTGGGGTAGTAGGCGTAGGGACGGACAATGAAGCCCTGCTCTTCCATGCCGTCGTAATCGTCATTGACAATGATATAGAATGCATCCGTATGGTCAAAATAACCTGTTTCGTCGTAAGTGTTGATGCCCATGACGGCCACGCTGTTGTCTTCCAGCACAATCATCATACCAAAATCCCTGCCATATTCCCGTTCAAGGCAATGGCGTTGCCAAAGGATGTTCAGGTCGCTGTCCATTTTCACCACTGACACTTGACTTTGTTTGAACCGCTTGTGCGTGAAATAGGCAAAATATATGCAGCCGTCCTCGCTTCTTTCTAATCCAATGGGATGAGCGCCGAAATTACTATTCTGATAGTAAGGCTCCGAGAGAAACTTTTTCTGTGTCAATAGGTTGAAGCTGCTATCATATTTTATCACAGCTACACCGTTGTCCTCAATATGAGGAATCAGATTGTAATCTCTGTTATAAGGCCTTGCCACTAAGAAACATCCATCTTCCAACCCTAACACTTTTGTATAATAGCTGTCGTTGCTGTAATCCACATTTTCCGGCGAACTGCTTCTTCTTGGCAGGGTATAGAGGTTAGTTACATTGAACAAAGAGTCCAATAGATAGCAGTTTACATAGTCTCTATAGGGGGTATTCGCTTTGACTTGTACGTGATAAGTGCCACAAAAGCAGTATGTTAGGGGTGATTCGCTAAAGACCATTAGGCTCTTTGTGAGTTCTGGTTCTATTCTCAATGAGTCGTTACTCATTTGTAGCTTGACGGTGCCGTCAAGACCGACTTTGGCGAAACTGTATTCCAAAGGCGAGGAATTATGGTCATAGTAGAAAAGTACAATGTTGCCAGTAGGGTCGAGAAGCAAGCCTGGATCGCCGCTACTGCCAATGAAATTGGCAAAGGGAACGACGATTTCTGTAGTGTCGAAAACCAAATCGTCATCAAAATGGCGAATCGTCAAGTGACAGTTTCCGTTGTCATAATCATTGGCGAACTCGGCGAGGATGTTCCCGTTTCCCCGAGGGTCTTTCACGGTGAGATGCCATGGCAATTGCTCATACGGGAAAAACAGAGTGTCGGCGATTACAAATGGCATATCGGTGGATTCCGTCCGACGTGCCACCTTGTGCAACACATACCCTAACGGGGCATAGGGATACTCATCTGCCATAAGTATGCCACCAAGAATGCTACCATCCGACATTTCAGTGAAGGTTGAGGTTTGTGCACTGTGAGGGCCCAAATTGTGGTGAGGGATGGAGTCTATGGTTTGGGCCTTGCCTGGTATTGCTGCCATCAGAATGGCAAATACAAGTGTAAATCTTTTCATAGTGTGATTCGTTTAGAAGTTATCACAGCAAAAGTATAGAAAAAATCCGCGAATTTTTCAAGGCTTGTGCAAAAGTACAGGTTTTTATTACCCTAAAAAACATCAAATTATTGAGCAACAGTGGTTTGAAAATACCAAAAGTACCGATTTTTCTTACTTAAAAAGGTTGAAAACGGGGTCGGATCCCATCTTTTTCCGGATGTTGGTTCTGTATTTTGCCACGGTATTCACACTCAAACCTAAAAGTTCGGCCTCTTCCTTCACGCGGAATCCAAGGAAGGAAAGTACTACGATATGACACTCCGTTTCGTTCAGATTTGGGTGGCTGACCTGCAACTTTTCCCTGCCTTGCGGATAAGTGGCGGCAAACTCGACCATGATGCGCTCCAGCCGGTCTTCCAGTTCCGACCGGTATAGCTCCATCACGCGTTGTTGAAGGGCTTTCTGCGCCTGTTGCGCTTGTTGTGAGGCCACCTCGAACTCCAGTTGCAGCTTGCGATAGGCTTCTGCTTGCCTCAACGCCTCGATTTCTTTGTTCTTGCGATAGCGGTTGCCAAGCCAAAGCACCACTAAAAGCACTATAAGAGACAAGGCCAACAGCAAATAAAGCCGATAGCGTCTCATCTGTTGCTTATTTTGTAACTGATTCATTTCCAACTTCTTGTCGTATTCGTTTTTCACCTGCTCAACGGCTTTCGGTTGGTCTCCAATGGCTTGCTGCGTCTCGAAATAGAGATGGGCGTATTTCAAGGCTTCCTCGGTGTGCCCCAAAGCTTCGTGAGATTGGTACATGTGCTGGTAAAGGTCAACGTTCCATTCGCTTGGGACTAAGTTGGGAAAGTGCTCCTCGTGGAAAGCCAACAACTTTTCGGAATAATAAAGACACGAATCGTATTGCCTTAGTTGAAAATAGGAATTGCTCAAGTCGTTGTAAAAGCTGTCTTTGTAACGGAACATTGGCTCCTCATAAAGTGCCAAACCCTGATGACATTCCGCCACGGACTGTCGCAACAATTGTCGACCTTCCTCTTCGTTTTTATAATCTTGATTTTCAAAACGACACACGAAAAACGTGGACATGGAGAAATGACTATAGGCGATATCTTCGACTTTCCCGGACTTTTCGGCGACTTCCAGACCCTTCCCATACCAAAGGAGGCAACTGTCGTAAAGCTTGTTGGCCAAATAAGCGTTGCCTAACATGATGGCAGATCGAAAACGCATGGTGGAATACGCTGTATTTTCGAAATATCGACCTGCTTTTCTTAAATGGATCAGGCTTTCTTCATTATAGTGGTTGCCCAGATAGCACGTTCCCAGTTTGAAATGCAGCTGGTATTTTTTGAAATCAATCATTTCCCGTTCTGTCGTCAGCTTGGCTGAAAAACGGATGAACCGCTCGTCGACATGGCGGCATTGCTCAATGCTTTGCAAGGCTTTCAGCAGCCATTCTAACTTGACTTGTTCGCCTTCCCCTTCTTGGGAAGCGATGCGCGCATGAAGCGCATAGGTTTCGGCCTCAAAATACTTGTCCTTGCCGCCAATGAAATAATCCTCAGTCACTTGCAGCAGCGAATCGGTTTCGCTATCGTACATGTGAAACAAATCACGAATTTGGGCTTTCAGCAGGCAATAATGCGCCCTCTCCTTCTCAGAAAGCACATCAACATTCAGTGTGTCAAGCGTTTGTAAGATAGATTTAGGCATCGATGACGACAAACCTTCGGCCTGATAGAGGAAGTCCTCTTGCGGGCAAGGCTCTGCCTCGCGCTGCGGGCTGTGGCAGGCAGTCAAGGCGAGCACACCCATCAATGCTATTGGGAGAAACCGTTTCATCGACACCTCGGAGGCATTTATTCCTTGAAGTTCTTTTCCAGAAACACTTGGGCTTCCTTCATGCCGCCGTCGCGGGCCTTACTCAACAGGAGTTTGCTATAGGCGAGGTCTTGCTTCACGCCTTGTCCGGAAAAATAGAGGATGCCCAGGCGGTATTGTGCCCCTGGAATGTTTTTGTCGGCGGCTTGGGTGAAGCATTCGATGGCCTTGTCCAAGTTTCTTTCCATGCCAATGCCGTAGAAATAACAATCGCCAACCTGTGCAAGGGCGTAGGCGTTGTTGCCCTCAGCCGATTTCAGCCACCATCTCACGGCTTCGTCGAGATTCTTTTCCGTACCCATGCCGAAATAGTAGCAGTTGCCAAGGTTGAGCATGGCTTGGGCATCTTCGGCCTCAGAGCCTTTATGGAACCATTTGAAGGCTTCCTTATCGTCGCGTTTCACGCCTTTTCCTGTGCGGTAGAGGTTGCCGAGGGCGTTGTAGGAGGCCGTTTGCTCTTGGTCAGCGGCTTTCTTGTACCACGCGGCGGCCTGTTGCATATTCTCATCGACGCCCCAACCGTTTTCTAAGCACACTCCGTACATGTATTGGAAGTCGCGCTGGCCTTGTTCGGCTTGGTAGCGGATGGTGTCGATATGTTGGGCGGCTTGTTCCTGTAGGGTCTTCCTTTCGCCCATGAGTTGGCTCAGGTCGAGAGGCTTGCCTTCTTCCATTGTCAGCACGGGGGTGTTGGAGTTTGCTGGTGTTCCGTTGTTTTCAAAAGAGAGTTCCGTCCTTGGCGGAATCTGTGTAGTAGGAGCAACGGGCATCCCAGGCGGAATGACGGTCTTCTGTTTTTCGGTTTGTTCTTGAGGCTTATTGTCATTACGACCGCAGCAAACCATCGTTAAAACCACGGCAAATAAAAGGAGGAGTTTCTTCATCGGAATAGGTTTTAGGCCGCAAAATTAAGCTTTTTTTTCGCAACGGTGGACGACAACTGTCTATTTGTGGCTAGTTAAATCTGGAAAAGCTTGCACTATAAAGTTAGGCAAGTTCTGTGTCCACATTCGCAACGTGCAAAGCATGAAGGTGTAGGGCCTCGGTATGAAAGGCTCCGTCATCTTGAATAACGGATTGTAGAGACGGTGTTGATACCGTCTCTACAAAATCATTGCAGTTTCAACTGTTCCACATAGTCATCAATGCGGTGCAGCTCTTTGGGAATGTCTATGTTTTGTGGGCAATGCGACGTGCATTGGTTGCACCCGATGCAGTGGCTGGCTTGGCGCAGTCCAGGCACGTTGCGGTCGTAGCCAATGAGGAAACGCTTGCGGGCTTCCCAATATTCACGTGCCTCACGGTTTCCTGCTGGCATGTTACCCTCGGTGATACATTTGTTATAGTATGAGAAGATGATGGGGATGTTGAGGCCGTAAGGGCAGGGCATACAATAGTTGCAGGCTGTGCATGGCACCGTCTTCAGCTCCACGAACTCTTCCGCGATTTTCATCAGGAACTCGTCTTCCTCGGGCGTGATGAGGCGCAGGGGCGAGTAGGTCTCCACGTTTTGGACTAGGTGCTCCATATAGGTCATGCCACTCAAGACGGTGAGGATGCCTTCGGGGGTGCCGGCATAGCGGAAAGCCCAACGGGCAACAGGGGTCTCTAGCTCACGTTCCTTCATTTGTTTCACGATGTAGTCGGGCTGTTTGGCGAGACGGCCTCCCAACAGCGGCTCCATAATGACCACAGGGATGCCACGGCGATGCAGTTCCTCATAAAGGTATGAGGAATTAACGCCTTCACCGTCGATCTCGGCGAAGCTCCAGTCGACGTAATTCATTTGAATCTGTACGAAGTCCCAGTGGTATTTGCCTTCATCATGCCATTGCATCACGGTGTCGAAGAGCTTCGGGTCGCCGTGGAACGAGAAGCCGAGGTTGCGGATGCGGCCGGCTTTTTTCTGTTCCACGAGCCAGTCGAGGAGTCCGTTGTCGATGAAGCGGGCGTTGAACATCTCATGGCTACTCAATTCCTTCGAACTGCCGCCGATGCTATGCAGCAGCAGGTAGTCGACGTAGTCGGTCTGCAGCTGCTTGAGCGAGTTCTCGAACATGGCTTGTGAGGCCTCGAGGGTCCACGTGGTAGGCGAGAAGTTGGAGAGTTTGGTGGCGATGTAATAGCTGTTGCGCGGGTGCCGTGACAGGGCGATGCCCGTGGCAGTCTCGGAATAGCCTCTGGTATAAACCGGGGCCGTGTCGAAATAGTTGACGCCATGTTCCAAGGCATAGTCCACCTCCTCGTTGACCATCTCCTGGTCGACGCGGGCGTTGGGGTCTTTTCTCATGTCGGCGCCATTTTCGATGGGCAGGCGCATCATGCCGTAGCCCAAAAGCGATACCTTGTCGCCCGAGTTGGGGTTGGTGCGGTAGGTCATCTCGCCTTGTCCGTCGATGACATTTTTGGCGATGACGGGTGATTTGTCATTGTTGTTTTTGCAGGCGGAAAGCACCACCGAGGTCGCCACGGCCGCTCCGCCCATATGTTTTAGGAAATCTCTTCTGTCCATTGTTTCTCAGTTTGTAGTTTGTAGTTGTCAGTTTGTAGTTAGCAGTTGTTCAGTTAGCAGTTAAATTTCACATTATCAGTATAACTGGTAACTGCCAACTGGTAATTGTCAACTGATGTGATGCATCTCATTCCCTTCCACATAAATCGCGCTAAACGGTCGGGCAGGGCAGAGGTTCTCGCAGGCACCGCAGCCGATGCATTTGTTTTCGTCCACGGCAGGCACTTGCACCGTGCCGTTCGGGCCTTCATGGTCTATCATCTGGATGGCTCCCGTCGGGCAGTGACGCGCGCAGTTGCCGCAGCTGACACCATCGGTGAGTACCACGCAGTTTTCTTTGATCCACACGGCATGTCCGACATGGATGTCGGTCTTTTCCTCACGGGAAATGGGCTTGATAGCACCAGTAGGGCAGACCTCGCTGCAACGTGTGCATTCGGGACGGCAGTAGCCACGTTCAAATGACATTGTGGGTTGCATGAAGTGCATCAAGTCGGTCGCAGGACGCAACACGTTGTTCGGACAATTAGAAACACAGAGCTGACAGGCCGTGCAATGCTTTTGCATGTGGCGAGCCGAGACCGAGCCAGGAGGTGTGATGAGCGTTTGGCGTTTCGGTGCCTTTTTGTCTTCAATCACGGCCAAGCCGCCGTCGACCTTCATTTGTGTTTGGGCTAAGGCCGCTGATGTGCCGGCTACTGCTGCACCCATGAGGAAAGCACGGCGTTCGGTGTCAACGGGTTTTGATTCTTTGACGGGTTTCTTTGCGGTATAATGCAAAGCGTCGAATTTGCATTTGTCCAAGCAGTCGCCACAGACCACACAACGTGAGTAGTCTATTATGCCATTTTTGAAGTCAATGGCTTGGGACTTGCAGTTTTTCTCGCACATGCCACAGCTCTTGCACTTGTCCTTGTCGAAGCGGACACGGAACAGCGAGTTGCGGGAGCATAGACCGAGGGTGGTACCCACAGGGCAAATGGTGTTGCAATAAAGACGGCCTTTGCGCCAGGCGAGGAATGCCAATATTAATAATGTGAGTATGGCCACGACGAAAGTCGTCACGCTACGGGTCCAAATTTGGACTTCAGTGAAGTTGTAGCGGTCGTTGGCGGCATCGATACCCGCCAGCCAGTTGTTCAGCAGGTCGTAAAGCGGCTTAAACAGGCTGTTGACGATGCGGCCGTAAGCACTATAAGGCTCAAACAGGGTGGTAAGAGGCGCAAAGCCGATAATCATTGCAATAATGAAGACAGCTAAGAAACCATAACGCAGCCATACTTTTTCCTTGGCATAGCTGAAACGGTTTTTCTTGGCCTTGCCGCCGAGCCATGAGAAGAAGTCCTGCATGATGCCCAAAGGGCAAATCACGCTGCAATAGATTCTTCCGAAGATAAATGTCAGCAGGATGAGGACGAACACCATGCCACCAGTAACGGCTAGGAGGGCAGGCAGGAATTGGATTTTGGCGACCCACCCAGCCCAAAGATGCACGCGGAACCCGATGCCGAGCAGCAGCAGGGTCACTAAGGTCATCATGACCACTTGTAAGCAGATTCTGATTTTACGTAACATATTAGTGTGATTTTATGTTTGTTTACTGTGTTTATATGGGGTTTACTACACTTTTCTATTCACCGTCATGGCGGACAAGGATCCGCCATCTCCTATGCAACAGGAACACCCTTTTGCTCAGGAGATAGCGGGTCAAGCCCGCTATGACGTCTCAGGGGTGGTGTCTTGTGCTATGTTTGAGTGTCTTTTCACTATAATAATACTCGCTTCATAAAGTAAATAAATCGGCAGCGTTACCAGCGTCAACGTCACCGCGTCGCCGGTGGGGGTGATGACGGCCGCCACGATGGCGATGGCCACGATGGCGTGGCGGCGATATTTCTTCAAGGTCTCGGCCTGCAACAGTCCAGCCTTGGCAAGCAGGTAGTTGACAATGGGAATCTCGAAGAGGATGCCCATCAGCAGGCTGAGCATGAGTAGGTTGGAGATGTAGGACGACAGCGAAATCTGGTTATGCACTTCGGCATAGACCTGATAGTTGTTGAGGAAGCGGAAGGCGAAGGGGAAGATGACGAAGTAGTTCATCAGCACACCGAGGAGGAAGAGCATTGTGCCCCAAATAATAATAGGTGCGGCATGACGTTTCTCGTTGTCGTAGAGCGCGGGGGCAATGAACCCATAAAGCTGCACGATGAGGTAAGGCGAAACCACCACGAGTCCCGCCCCGAGTGCCACTTTGATGTGCGTCATGAACTGCGCCGCCAGCTCCGTGTTGATGAACGATGCCGTGAAGCTGCCTGGACACAGTGACTGCCACCCCGTTTTCTCGCAGAGCCATGCCAAGCCTCGGTAGGAGACGAAATCATCGCGTGAGGGGGCAAACAGCAGGTCGAACAGCACCGTCTTGAAGCAGAACGCAGCTGCGGCCCCTATGACCCAGGCGATCAGGCAGCGTAGCAGCACCTTCCGAAGCACATCCAAGTGGTCCCAGAAACTGCTGGCCTCTCGATCGTTCATTCGTCGTTTTTCTTTTCTTTGTCTTCCTTGATCTCAGGCTCTTCCGCGCCGTTCATGCCGTCTTTGAAGCTCTTCACGCCTTTGCCCAAGCCTTTCATCAGCTCCGGAATTTTCTTGCCGCCGAAGAGCAGCAATACCAGTAAGGCGATTACGGCTATTTCAGCCCATTGTGGCATAAATAGTAATTGCATACTGCATACAGTTTTTAAGTTAGTAATAATCTGCAAAATTAGGAAAAAGAATTACCTTTTTCAATCCTAAGGGTGGAAAATCTTCCAAAAATCGAAGAAAACGACAGAAATCTGAAAACTTTTGTAATTTTGCCGAAAATCAGAAAGAACAAACATACAAGAAAGACAATACTATAGCATAACAACTGACATATTATAAACCAATGCATTAGCTATTATTCGCGTTCAAAACAAAAGCGTCGGAAACTCTTGGTTTGAAACCATCGGATAAAAGCAAGTTCACGGAAGCGATGGCTCCGTTGCTCACAATTAGGTTAATGCTCACACTTTAGGTGTGGGCTAATCTGTGTGAGCAATGGGGTTCAACCGACGCTCCCCGTGAACGCGATAGAAAGGCCTACACCTTTCTTTTGTTCGAAAAGTGATTGATAGCCATGCGAAAACTGTCAATCACGATGGCCAACAAGAATCTGAATCAGGCGAAGAACGCCAAAAAAGACGAGTTTTATACTCAACTTGTTGATATTGAGAATGAGTTGCGACAT
>JAEEGH010022697.1_pt1 | contig 12841 bp, 10 predicted proteins | sample 9134181 | NCBI WGS metagenome assembly JAEEGH01 (sample SAMN16246544, study PRJNA631951) | gut metagenome | biome: gut microbiome; feature: rumen; material: DP-attached | host: Bos | place: Iran: Karaj | collected 2018-10 | reverse complement strand
CTGCTGTCTGACCATCAGGATTCTTGTCGAAATACTCGAAGTTTCTGCACCAATCGAAGATGTAGAAGAACTCCTTGTCTTTCCCTGTTCCAAAGATGCCCTGTGACAGACGTGTGCCTCGGCCAATCATCTGCATGAACTTGATTTTACTCTTGACCACCTTGAAGAACACAAGGTTGAGCACATCGGGAACGTCAATGCCCGTGTCAAGCATATCGACCGAAACAGCTATTTGCGGGTTACCATCCCTGATTTCGAACTTGTCGATGAGGTCTTTTGAATAGGTGACATAGTTGTCGATAAGGGCGCAGAAATCTGATGAGTATTCAGGGTATAAGTAGTAGAATCGCTCGACTATCATTTCAGCGTGGCGGTGGTTGTAGGCAAAGATGATGGACTTGCCGATACGCTCTCCGCTCTGCACCTTCAGACCGTTCTCCATCAGGTCTTGCAGCACACGGTCGATGGTGTCGAGATTGAAGATGTAATTGAATATCTCTTTGCTCTCGATATCTCGGTGTTGGGGATCTCCTTCAATAGCCTTGACAGCCTGTTCATACTCCCATACCTTTTCGAGCTGTTCCTTTTCCTCTGCGCTCAGGTTATTGTACTTGATACCCTCTTTCAGGATGAGTGATCCACGCTTGAAGCCCTTGTAGTTGACAAGGTAACCCTCGGCCACAGCATCCTCCAATTCATAGGCATAATTGGGCACACCTTGTTCCATTTGGAAGGTCTCGTAGGTGCTCTTATCCACCTCGTCTCTTGGTGTCGCTGTCAAGCCCACAAGCAGAGCGTCAAAGTAGTTGAATATGGCTGAATACTTGCCAAAGATTGACCTGTGAGCCTCGTCAATGATAATCAGGTCAAACCGACCCACGCTGAAGGCTTTCTCGTCGGTGTCGATGTAGTTGATCATCGTCTGATAGGTCGAGAAAGTGATTCGGGCATTAGTATCAGGGTCTTTATCCTCGCTCAGGATTGAGGTGGTCATGTGGGGCAGCAACTTCACGAAGTTCTTATGCGCCTGACTGACCAACGGAATCCTGTCGGCAAGGAACAGGACGTTCTTCACCCATCCGTTACGGGTCAACACGTCAACAAGCGAAATGGCGACTCGTGTCTTACCTGTACCTGTAGCCATTACTAACAAGCCTCGACGATGCTTGGTATTGAAGTGCTCGCACACAGATTTAATCGCCATCTTTTGGTAATGACGGTCGGTGATGCTGTCCTTCACACTGAAGTCGGTAATGTCGTGTCGTTTTCTTTTCTGTATGAGTAATTCCAAATCGCTCCCGGTGTGGAAAGCGTAGAGTCGACGAGGTGGATAACCCAAACCGTCAATGATATTGGTCTCAAAGCCGTTTGTGTAGTAAATAACAGGTCTCACCCCATATCGTTTTTCAAGGCAATCGGCATACAGCTCGGCTTGGTGCTTGCCCTTGACAGGAGACACGCTTGTCCTTTTGGCTTCTATGACTGCAAGAGGCAGACCATTACTGCCGAATAGGACATAATCACAATAGCCTTTGCCCTCGGCATTGGGCATTCCTTCAACCTCGACCTCTATGCAAGCCTTTGAGGGCTGTATTGCACCTTCGGTGTCCAACACATCCCAACCTGCCTCTTTCAGCATCAGGTCAATGTAGAGTTTGCGAGTCTCGGCCTCGGATATGTCAGGCAATGCGACTTCCTTGACAGGGGTCTTGTCTGCAACAGCCTCTTTGTCTGCTGCCTCGACGATAGTTGAGGTAGGTGTCACCGTTACCTTGGCAGGGGTGATGACCGATGCTTGGGGGCTGTTGGGAATTAAGGTTCTGTCGAACGGAACAATATCTTTGATAAAGGTCAGTTTGTGCAGGACAGCAGCAACCACATTGTAGATGTTAAGCAAGCAGAAGAACGATTCGCCCTTGGTGACTTTCTTGTTGTGCGCTCCATTGTTGCCCACTTTGCGGACGTAGTGAGCCGCCATCATCATACGATTATCGCCAATGAACTCACGGAAAACCTCGCCATCCACAAGTTCTATCAGGGACGCCCTTTCAGGCACCTCGATGTTTTTCATCACATAGAGCGACCTGACGATATACTCCAATGCCTTTCTTGCACAGATGGCACTCAGGTCAGGATTACTCACCTGCATTTCCTCTGCCGCTGAGCAGAAGTTGTGAAGATCAGTAAGCCCCAATTCTTGTAGATAGTCGAAGTTCCTCATAACTAATTGAATCTATTATTCAGTATTCCCTCTAATCAGCAGACAGGACATATTGGAAAAACTCAGCCCCCATCTTTAAGTAGTCTTTCATCTTCTTTTGCTCTTCACCCATCATGGGCAGGAATGAAATATAATTAGTGACAGCACTCCTGATTGCATCTATTGATGCTTTGCTTTTAATCCAATTCTGAGGAATAAAATCACGTTCTGCCGCTGCTGCTGAGTCTTTGGCGGTCTGAAATGCGTTATTCAAACAATTAGAGGCTATCGCTAACAGTGGTTCGACGATTTGGTGGTTTTGTGCAATCCTATAAACCTCAGATGGAAGTGGTACGTCGCTTTTATTGTTGCACTTGGCAGCAATAGAAGATATGGCAAATAACAAATGATATGGAGCATAGGCTTTCATTGTGAGTATTGTCTCATCAATTGAAAGCGGATTATCTTCTGTCCATTTTTCAATAATTCTATTGAAGAAGAAATTGAGAGCAAATACATCTTGTGGAGAGTAATCAGGCTTAAACAGTTTGGAGAAGTACTTGTCGAAAATCTTGGTCTCTCCATAGGACAGATTAGGTCTCTGACAGTACCAAGCCATCAATAACTTACCAAATCTTGAAAGGTCAACACAATATTCTTTGTCTTTATCAACAGGAATCGCATCACCTCTTTTGGTTGCAAAGAACCCCTGTGGATAGGCCGCCTCAAAAGCCTTCTTTAGTTGAAGAACTCTCTTGTCGTTACTTCTAAGATCTCGTGCCTTTACTTGGCTTTGGCTATTGGTGTTAATGCTGATTGCCTCCGCTCTGTCCTTTTGTTGAATTTCATAGAAACGGAACAAAACATAGGCATCGCCCTTTTTCTTGATGCTTTCACTGCAACCAATAATCGTATTCAGGGATTGACAGCCATTTACCACACTCATTCCACGGAACAGGAAATCACCATCGCCAAGTTCTTCTATTGAATGACAGATAGCGGTAATACCATTATGGAAGAAGAAGAAATCGGCACTTTTATCACCTGTGATAGTCTTCCTTATCTTTTTATTGATTGTATTGCTCGGGCCGAGGCTCTGTCTCACATTCTTCTGAAATAAAGTACCATCTTTAACACCCTTAATATTAAGGCATTCTTTCAATGAAACAGCAGCAAGAACAACCTTTGTTGAGTTTATTTCGGTTATCAGGTACTTACCTTTTTCCAACTTTAATGTGTTGTTGATGCTCGGATTATCCCGTTCCAATGAACGCTCGTAGGCAGATGCCAACCCATCCCTATCTACTATTTCAAAATCTGCACTGAATGGGGCATCATCATCCTCCTTTGAAAGAGAGTTTTGAAATGCCTCGGCATCACTCTTAGCATCTTCAGTTAGTGTGGCAGTAGTGATGAGTTCATAGCAAATAGAGTACTCGTCTTCTTCAATGGCCTTTGCAAGTTCCCCAAGTTTCTGCCTTAGATGTTCATTTGCATTCTCCTGCATATGGGCGATGTCTTGCAACTGAGAGTGTACAGACACTACTTCTCTCACAGGTTCTCCATTTATACTGCCATTATAATACTTGCCTTGAACAACGAAGACTTTTGAATTGTCATCGTCTACGTATATGGCATCAACCTGCTTGTCCTTCGCTCCGTCTGTAACCGAGTCCTTTGCCTGTTTTTGATCAAGAAGGTGAATATTCCTCATATACCACGCAACGAACCTTTGTCCATCATTGGGAAAGTTCTTTGTGTAGTATTCTTGCTTAATGTCGCTTTTAATCTTCTCTAAAATATCCATAATAATGTTCTATTTATTCGAAGTATTTGTCCATTGTGTAGTCAAACATCGTTTGGGTCTCGTCAGTGGACTGTTGAACAAGAGCCTTTTGCCGCTCTATCGCTTCTACCTTTTCCGCAAACTCCTGTTGAAGTGAGAGAGGAGGGATGCCAATAACAGTTTCCTTAATAATACCCTGCGAGATGTTAGGTTGAGCCCCGCCCACAGCAACTTTTAGATAATCACTTTTTTTGCTTAGCAAAAAGTAATAGAGATAGATTGGGATGAATATGTCATTTGGCAATATGCTACAAATTGCTTGATTAGTGCACATGGGCGATTTTATTATGCCTACTTGTCCAACCGTAGCACCATACATTGCGATAACAACAGTATCGATAGGAATCATTTTAGCCGAAGAGCATTTTAGTCCTTCTTCAGTTATAAATAATTCTGTATTATATATAAAACCTTGACTTACCTCACCGCTTCTGAGCCATGGAATAGTGCCTCCATCGTAATACTCCGTATGATTCTTTGATGGTGTTCCACCTGATGTGGTTTTGCACACTTTACCTAATTGTTTGGTTTCCCATCCTTTGGGATTGTCGATGGGGTCACCAAACATGGTGTAGAAGATGGACTGTGCGAGTTGGTCGTAGGCTTTGAGTTGTTCTTTTTTCTTCTCGATAATACCCGAAAGCAAGTCAAGTTCCGCAACAATCCGTTCTTGCTCCGCAATAGGTGGCACAGGAATAGGGATTGATAATAATGATGATTTTACAAGATGTTTTATCGTTACGCCCTTACCGTATCTTCCATCTAATATTCCTTTCTCTTTAAGACACCTTAAATACATTAAACAGAAACGAGGTAGTACCTCATTATTGAATCTTACTCTATGCAATGCGTTCTGATATTGAATAGGCTGTTCTTTGTTCCATATAGCAGCCCGACCAATATCACCACCTTCACAAATGAGCAAGTCTCCTTTTTTAACTGAGTATCTTTCTAATTCTGTTTTCTCAAATCTTGTCTCCTTTAATGATGAAGTGTCAATTCTGTCCCAAAGCACATTTACAGCACAGAGATAGGGATACAACTTGCCTGTATCTTTAGCCGAATTAAGCGTTTTACCTAATTCACTCTCACAGACCTCGCCTAACTTCTTATATGTCCATCCGTGTTTGTTCATCGTGATTTTGGTGATTATAAATCCTCCATCTTACTGAAATCATTCATTAAGTAGTTGGCAAAATCGACATACTCGATGTTGACCTCATATTCATATGGATAGGCAAAGATGTTGTTTGAAACGTAAATACAAATAACTCCAAGGTTGCCATTGTCATTAACCCTGTAATAGAATGATTCGTGGCCGTCTTGATAGTCTGTTTCTGTCTCGGCATCAGCATATTTTGCTGAAAGCAAGGATTTCAAATCTTCATATTTTGTGTCACAGGAACTTGCGGTAGGATAACCCATTACAGCCTTGGCTTTATATACAATCTTTGACGAAGGATCATAATAGATAAGAATGTTCGCTTTCTCTCCCGCAAAAGTTCCTTTGAAATATCTCACTCCTGAGGGCATCTGTTGGCTTGCAGCTTTGTCGTACTTCACACCCTTGGCAGTGAGTTTCTGCTGAAACTGAGTAATAGTCCCATTCAGGGGGATTCCCATAAACTTCAAGTGTTGGGCTTGTACAGGGCAGCAAAAGGCTACCAAGCACAATGTTATCAGGATGATGGTCTTTTTCATACTCATTGTCTCGTTATTGTTGGTTATAGGTACTTCTCCTTGAACTCGGACATAGCGTTGTTAATATCCTCTTGCAGGGAAGCGATCTTGCCGAAGATGACCTCAGGGGCTTCATATTCGACCTTGACACGTTCTACTTCCTTGTACTTGTTGATGCTCAAGTCATAGTCGTTGTCACGGATTTCCTCGACGGGAACAAGGAAGGACTGCTCCTTGCGTGTCCTTGTTGCCTCGGCATCCATGTTCTTGAAACGGGCTATCACATCGGGAATATCATTCTCAGGACACTCAGTGCGCTTTTGGTCAAGTGTGTAACCATCGGCTTTCATATCGTAGAACCACACCTTGTCAGTGCCGCCCGCATTGGTCTTGGTGAATACAAGAACAGCAGTGGAAACTCCCGAATAGGGTTGGAAAACTCCTGATGGCATCGAAATTACCGCTTGCAGACGTTGGTTGTCGATGAGTTCTTTTCTCAATGCTTTATGGGCGGTACTGTTGCCGAACAACACACCATCAGGAACGATGGAGGCGCAACGACCACCCATTTGGAGCATACGGATAAACAGGCTGACAAACAGCAACTCGGTTTTCTTGGTCTTGGTGATGGCAAGCAGCGACTTGCTCACTGCCTCATTGTCGAGGCTTCCTGTGAAAGGAGGATTTGCCAAGCAAAGCGTATATCTGTTCTCGTCTGTGTTGTCAGTTGAAAGGCTGTCTCGATATTGAATGTCAGGATTGTCTACACCGTGCAGCATCAGGTTCATTGCACCGATACGCAGCATCGTGAAGTCGGTGTCGAAGCCGTGCAGCATCTCGTTCTTGTAGTGGTGGGCATTCTCTTTCTTCAGCAGCTCGGACTTGTAATGCTCACGCACATACTTGGCACTCTCGACGATGAAGCCTGCACTACCCATTGCGGGGTCGCAAATGGTGTCTTTCAAGGTGGGTTGCATAATTTCAACCATCATGCGGATGATGTGTCGAGGTGTACGGAACTGACCGTTGTTGCCCGAAGCCGCCATCTTGCTGAGCACATACTCATAGACATCGCCCATCGTGTCACGGTTGTTCATGTCAAGATGGTCGATACCCTCAACAATCTTGGTGAGGGTTCTTGGGCTTTGAATCAAGAATGTCGCATTCTCCATGAAACGACTGTAGGCCGACTCCTTGCCACTACTCAGGTTCTTGATGAACACAAACACGTCCTTGCTGACGATGCGGTACATCGTCTCGGGGTCATAGTTCTTGAACGTGCTCCATCGCAGGTCTTCGTAGGGGACGTTGCGGTCAGTCTCAGGATTGTGCCACGACCCATAGCCGATAGTCGGCTCAGACACTACCACACCCATAGCGTTGGCATTGGCTTCCTTGGTGCGCTGTGCATCGTCAAGCATCTTCATAAAGAACAGATAGGTCATCTGCTCGAGAATGGTGATGGAATTGGTAATGCCACCGGTCCAAAAGGTGTCCCAAATGCTGTCTATTCTATTCTTGATCTCTCCTGTAATCATTGTCCTTGTGGTTTATGTGTCCCACAAAGATACAACATTTTTTGAATACGCTCTCACAAACTATAATACAGACAAATAAAAAAGGGGCTAAACCCCTTTCCTCATTTACAACTGAAAGTCCTTTTTTACCCGTTGGACTGTACTGATGCTTTTTCACTTAGTTTGGCGGTGATCCTGATGGAATAGCCCTTTTTTAGGTAAGTGATTATATCACTGTATTCCTCGGCTCTCTGTTCCATTGATTTGACTGACCCTTTCTTTCTGTCAACCCTGCTCAGTTCCGATACGAGGAGCGTATGAATCCTGTTAGCCTTGCAGTAGTTATTATCTTCGAAAAGGACTAAAAAAAGGACTAAAATTCTCAAGAAAGTTCAAGAAATGACGAGAAAATCACTTTTCTAAACAATAGTTAATCAGTTGATTATAAGAATAGTTAAGAAGAAATAAGAAATAGAATTACCTGACTCATAATCAGGGAGTCCTTGGTTCAAGCCCAAGTGGGACCACTGGATAGAGAAAATCGCCGGCGCAATTGCGTCGGCGATTTTCTGTGTTGCGTTGGTGCCTTTTGATCAGTTGGCGTAGAGCATGTTGAGGATTTCGTTGAATTGCTGCTCGTTCTTGAGTCCGTCGTTCTTGAAGAGCATGATCTTGTCCATGACGCGATCCAGGTAGTCGATGCTCTCGTTTTTCTCTTTCTTGTTGTAAACTTTCCAGTACTTGGTGCCCTTGAGGCCTTTCTCAAACTTCTTGTACAGGTCGGTTGACGAGGACACGTATTTCCAGCTGTTGGCGGCGAGCTGTTTCTTGGACTTTTCCATGAATTCTCTCAGGTCCTTGGTGTATTCGCCGTACTTCTGGACGATTTCTTTCTTCTTGATGACGTCTTTGGTCTCCATGCCCTCAAAGCTGTCGAGTGCTTCCTCGACATCGCTCTTGTTGTAGGGGTTGTAGAGCACGTCGGCGATTTCCTGGTCATAGACCAGCTCGTCGCGGGTGACGAATTTGTCCTTGCGGGTCTTGATTTCGGCCTTGAGTTCTTTCTCGAGTGTCTTTTTCTGCGTCTCGAGGTCCTTAAGCTGGCTCTTCATCTCGTCGATGCGCTCCTCCAGGTCCTTGATGGAGTTTTCTTTCTCCTTGATGTTCTTCTCGTGCTGCTCGATTTCGCGCTCAAGCTGCTGCACGTTTTGTGCGGGCTGGGCCATGGCGGGAGCCACTGCTGTCAACATTGTTACGGTCATTGCGATGACCATCAGTTTGATCTTGTTCATAGTCGGTAACTGTTATAGCGTTGTAATTGTGAGGGCAAAGATAGTAAATAGTTTTGGTTTTTGCTTTTCGCTTTCCTGATTTTTTGCTGACACTAGGGGTATAGAAAGCGAAAGTGCGCTTTTTCACAAAAGCACACCATCTTCATAACCAAAATTCAAGTATATATGTTCTTGTCGTTTGTTGTCTGTTTGATAGATTCCCTGTTGGAGGAAAATACACTTCGTTTGAATGAACGTTGCAAAGATACAGTATATTTTTTTATTGTGCAAATATTTTGAGGATTTTTTTGGAATAAAAATGCCTGATAATGGACGGGTAGTATTCAGTTATGTGTTGATTTTAAGCTAATTATGCTTATTTAGAATAAAAACAACACATAGTCTTGAATATCACTTTTCTCGGAAGAACAGGTTGATGATGGTGCCGTGCAGGTTCCAGTTCTCGCGAATCTTGTTCTCCAGGTAGCGCTTGTAGGGGTCTTTGATCCACTGCGGCAGGTTGCAGAAGAAGATGAACGTGGGCACGTGGGCACCCTTGAGCATGGTGATGTACTTGATCTTGACATACTTGCCCTTGACTGCGGGAGGTGGATAGGCCTGGATGGCTTCCTGCAGCACGTTGTTGAGCTGCGAGGTGGGAATGACGATGCGGCGGTTGTTGTGCACGTCGATGGCCGTTTGCAGCACCTTGTGGATGCGCTGCTTGGTCAGCGCTGAACCGAAGATGATGGGGAAGTCGGTGAACGGGGCAAAGCGCTCGCGGATGGTAGCCTCGAAGTGGTCAATTGACTGCTGGGTCTTGTTTTGGGCAAGATCCCACTTGTTGACGAGCACGACGAGTCCCTTGCGGTTCTTCTGGATAATGGAGAAGATGTTCACGTCCTGTGACTCAATGCCGCGGGTGGCGTCGATGAGCAGGATGCACACGTCGCTGTTCTCGATAGCGCGGATGGAGCGCAGCACCGAGTAATACTCGATGTCCTCGTTGACCTTGTTCTTCTTGCGGATGCCGGCGGTATCGACCAGGTAGAAGTCGAAGCCGAACTTGTTGTAACGCGAGTAGATGCTGTCGCGCGTGGTGCCGGCAATGTCGGTGACGATGTTGCGCTGCTCGTCCATGAGCGAGTTGACCAGCGACGACTTGCCCGCGTTGGGGCGGCCGACGATGGCAAAGCGGGGCAGCTCGTCGTCAAGGTCCTCTTCGGCCTTGTCGGGCATCTTCCTGACCACCTCGTCGAGCAGGTCGCCCGTGCCGTTGCCGTTGGCTGCCGAGATGGAGAACGGTTGTCCCAGTCCCAGTGCGTAGAACTCGGCTTCGGCATACATGCTCTGGTTGTTGTCGTCCTTGTTGGCTACGACGATGACGGGTTTGGAGGTGCGGCGCAGGATGTCGGCCACCTGGTCGTCAAGGTCGGTGATGCCGTTCTTGATGTCCACGACAAAGAGGATGACGTCGGCCTCCTCGATGGCGATGTTCACCTGCTTGTTGATCTCGTCCTCAAAGATGTCCTCGCTGTTGACTACCCATCCGCCGGTGTCCACAACCGACATTTCCATGCCGTTCCACTCCATCTTGCCGTACTGGCGGTCGCGGGTGGTGCCGCTGGTGTCGTTGACGATGGCTGCACGCGTCTGCGTCAGTCGGTTAAACAGTGTTGACTTGCCCACGTTGGGCCTTCCCACGATTGCTACTAGTCGTCCCATGTTGTTTGTTTTTGGCTTTGTGCTAGTGGCCTGCGGCTGCTAGCTGTGTTATCTGTCTTGTTGTTGATTACTCGATGTAGCCGAATGCGCGCAGCTTGTTCTCCTGGTTGCGCCAGTCCTTCTCGACCTTGACATACAGTTCGAGGAACACCCTCTTCTCAAAGAATTTCTCGATGTCCTTGCGAGCCTCGGTGCCCACGCGCTTGAGCATCTTGCCCTGGTGGCCGATGATGATGCCTTTCTGGCTATCGCGCTCGACGTAGATGACCGCCATGATGTGGATGGCGGTGTCGCTCTCGTCAAACTTCTCGACGATGACCTGAGTGGCATAGGGGACCTCCTTGTCATAGGTGAGCAGGATTTTCTCCCTGACGATCTCGGTGACAAAGAAGCGGCTGCTGCGGTCGGTGAGGGCGTCCTTGCCGAAGTAAGGGGGGCTCTCGGGCAGGAGCTCGACGATGCGCTTCATGATGTTGTCCACATTGAAGTTCTCGAGGGCGCTGGTGGGGTAAATCTCGGCCGTGGGCAGCAACTGCTTCCACTGCTCGATGATGCGCACGAGGTCGTCGTTGCCCTGCAGCAGGTCAATCTTGTTGATGATGAGCAGGATGGGGATTTTCTCCTTGGCGACGCGGTCGAGGAAGTCCTGGTTCTTGGTGGGCGTCTCGATGACGTCGGTGACATAAAGCAGCACGTCGGCATCGACGAGGGCGCCGGTGGAGTATTCCAGCATGCTCTGCTGGAGGCGGAACTTGGGCTTGAGCACACCGGGGGTGTCGCTGAACACGATCTGGTAGTCCTCGCCGTTGACGATGCCCATGATGCGGTGGCGCGTGGTCTGAGCCTTGCTGGTGATGATGGACAGGCGTTCGCCCACCAAGCGGTTGCTAAGTGTCGATTTTCCCACGTTGGGGTTGCCCACGATGTTGACAAATCCTGCTCGATGCATTTCTTGTTGGTGTTAGGTCGTTATGATTGGTTATCTTATTCAAGAAGCATCGCTACCCTTATATGTTGTTACACTTGTGAGTAGTGATGCTTCAGGTGATGTGTCCGGACGCCTTACAGCGACCAGATGAGGTAGACGGCACCCCAGGTGAATCCCGCACCGAAGGCGGTGAGAACCAGCTTGTCGCCCTTGTGCAGGCGGTGCTTGTTCTCGTCGAGGCACAGGGGGATGCTGGCGGCACTGGTGTTGCCGCGATGCTGGATGTTGACCAGCACCTTGGACTCGTCGATGCCCAGTCGCTCGCCGACGGCCTCGATGATGCGCAGGTTGGCCTGGTGGGGCACAAACCACTGGATGTTCTCGTTGGTGAGATTGTTGCGCTTCATCACGTCCCTGCTCGAGGTGAGCATGTCGATGACGGCATGGCGGTAAACGGCGCGACCTTCCTGATAGACGCAGTGGTAGTTGGCGTCGACCGTCTCGTGGCTGGTGCGCAGAGCCGAACCACCGGCCTTGTAGACCAGGTGCTCGAGTCCCGAGCCATCAACGTGGAAGATGCCGTCCATGATGCCGACGGGCTCCTCGGTGGGCTCAATCAGGACTGCCGCTGCAGCGTCGCCGAACAGGGGACATGTCGCACGGTCGTTGTAGTCGACCATGCTGGACATCTTCTCGGCCGAAACGACGATGACCTTCTTGTAGATACCTGCGCGCACATAGGCCGTGGCCTCGTACATGCCCACGAGGAATCCGGCACAAGCGGCCTGGATGTCATAGGCATAGCACTTCTTCTCGATACCCACGTTGTGGGCGATGACCGATGCTGTGGAGGGGAATCGGTAATCGGGGTTGGATGTCGGGCAGATGAGCAGGTCGATGTCGTTGCGGTCCACTCCGGTCTCCTCGAGCAGCTTGTTGACGGCCTGGATGCCCATATAGGACGACCCGACGGGCTTGTTGAGGATGCGGCGTTCCTTCACACCGACTCGGGTGGTAATCCACTCGTCGTTGGTGTCTACCATCTTGGATAGCATCTCGTTGTCGAGCACGTCATCGGGCAGGTACGACGCGATGCCAGAAATCTTAGCGTTCAGCATAAGCTTGAAAGCGTTCAGTATATTGTGTATGCGTTGTGTTTAAATTCAATATCCCAAATGAGGTTGAACGATGTTAAAGATTCAGCCCATTCAGGATATATTCTTGGTAGTGCTTAGATCGCTGTTGCCGTGTCGCGGCGGTGCCGTGTCGCGGTCTCGGTGCGATTTAGGCTTCCTCCTTGCCCATCACGTTCTTGCCACGGTAGTAACCGCACTCGGGGCAAACGGTGTGATAAACATGCCATGCACCACAGTTAGAGCACTGAGCGATGGTCGGGGCCACAGCCACGTCGTGGGTGCGGCGCTTAGCGGTACGAGTCTTAGACTGTCTTCTTTTAGGATGTGCCATTTTCTTGTAGTTTTATTGAAAAATTATTGTTCTTTCAGTTTTTTAAGCGCCTCCCACCTGGGGTCGGTGCCGGTTGTTTCACTCTCGTTGTCCTCGTCGTCGGGGACGGCCTCGACGCGATGGTTGTCGAGCATATCGAGCATGTCGGGATTGCAATCTTCCTCGAGTTCATGACAGTGCGTCATCGGTATAGCGAGCAGCACGGTG
>JAEEGH010022696.1_pt1 | contig 12841 bp, 6 predicted proteins | sample 9134181 | NCBI WGS metagenome assembly JAEEGH01 (sample SAMN16246544, study PRJNA631951) | gut metagenome | biome: gut microbiome; feature: rumen; material: DP-attached | host: Bos | place: Iran: Karaj | collected 2018-10 | reverse complement strand
CTCAATAGTGGGGTGACGCTTTACACCTTTGAGCTGCTGGCCACCTCTGGTTGAGAGACCACCGATTGTTACGCCCTGATATATCTTGACGTTGTCGCCGATAATTGAAGTCTCACCGATAACGATTCCTGTTCCGTGATCGATCATCAGGTACTTGCCGATGGTGGCTCCGGGATGAATATCTATACCGGTTTTGGAATGAGCATACTCAGTCATCATTCTTGGGATGAGCGGTACTTTCAGAATATAGAGCTCATGGGCAATCCTGTTGATGGTAGATGCTGTGAGCCCGGGATAGGAGAGGATGATCTCTCCCTTACTGTACGCTGCCGGATCTCCGTCATAGCAGGCCTGAAGGTCTGTGTCTACGTACTCTCTGATTTTGGGGAGCTGTTTGAAAAACTCATGGGTTATGCATCTTGCTCCGCAGTCGAGAGTGCTGTCTGTTGCGTTTAAATATTCGGGACTGTGGTGGAAGGCGATGGCAATCTGCTTCTGCAGGTTGTAGATAACGTCTTCGATTACAACAGCGATTCTGTTGTTGTCGTTGTAGCTCTTGTAAACCTTGTCCCTGTAATAGCCCGGGAAAATGATACGAATGAGCTTGATCACAATGTCTTTTACCGCGTCGCGATCGGGCTGATTGTAAACGTCCATCTTGTCGACGTCGCGGCCCTTCTCGTAGTCGGAGAGAATAAGATCCACGATGTCTTTTATCTCATTCTTAAGTTCCGGTGAATTTTTATTCTGATTGAAATCCATAGATATTTGATCTCCCATGTTCATGGTCTTTTCACCAATTATACACTTAATATGCAATATGTGTATAAAAATAATATCAAAAAGTTTTGATTTTGCCCTAAAGTTATTGATACGAACGTTCGATAAAAACTATGACGGAATATCTCTGTCTATCTTTTGATATGAAAAAATCTTCGGAAAAGGGATTTCACTTAGGTACACGGATGTACGAATGAAGAGCCTTATAATAGTTTTGGAGGTACGTGTACTATGATGAGATCAATGTGGTCGGCTGTCGCCGGACTTAAAACCCATCAGCTTGAAATGGATGTCATTGGTAATAATATTGCCAATGTTAATACAACTGCATATAAATCACAGGCTACCGGCTTCCAGGATGTTCTCTATCAGACGGTAAAAGAGGGAACAGGAGCAGGCCAGAGAGTTGCTTCCACCAATATTGCTCAGGTGGGACTTGGATCAAAGCTCGGTTCTGTATATACAAATATCGCAGCTCAGGGCTCAGCGATTACGACCAATAATGTAATGGACCTGATGATCACAGGACCATCATTCTTTATCATCAGCCCTGACAGCCAGATCCTCAACTACGGCAGAGACGGTTCATTCTCAATCGATGCTGAGGGCGATCTTGTAACCCAGAACAACGGATACTATGTAATGGGTGTTATGGGAGATGGCGGAGTTGCTGACGGAGCAGCTGTTACAAAGCTCAGACTCATCGACAGAAAGCCCGTTACCGAGACAGATGAGGATGGAAACATCACAACCAAGATGGTTGACTATATGGACGGAGAGGGAACCAAGGCCACATACATGAAGGGCAATCTCGACAGCGAGGATGCTACTCTGGCTGAGGGAAAAGCTCTTTTGCTCGAAGTGTATGGAGACGACGGCGGAAAGTATACTCTTAAGTTCAACATCACCGATAGCGGCGATGATGATATAAGCACCTTTAACATGAAGCTTGCATCGGTTGCTGATGAATACGGCAATCCTGTTGGCGGAAAAGACACAAATGAGATAGAGCTTGCTTATGATAAGCACACGGGTATTATCTCTTCAGCAACAAAGGACGGCTCAACAATCACTTACTCTAAGAACGAGAAGGGTAAAGTGGTGCCCAGCGGATCTCTGACCATGAATGTTGAAGGCGTTGGATCCTTTGAACTGGATCTTTCCAATACAACAAACTTTGCCGGCGGTTCAACAAGCCACGCATCTACTATCTATGCATACAAGGGTGATACCAAGGGACTGCAGAAGGGCTTCCCTCGCGGAGAGCTCACAGGTCTTTCCTTCGGAACCGATGGATCAGTTTACGGAACCTACTCAAACGGACAGACCATCAAGAAAGCTCAGATAGCAGTAGCTGAGTTCTCAAATGCCATGGGCCTTGAGAAGGTCGGAGATAATCTCTACCAGGCATCCCTTAACTCAGGTGCAGCCATGATCCAGGATATCACCAAGGACGGCGGTTACATGAACAGCGGAGTACTGGAGGGAAGCAACATCGATCTTGCAAAAGAGTTCACCGACATGATCACTACACAGCGTGGATTCCAGGCAAACAGCAGAGTTATCACAACTTCTGATGAGATGCTGCAGATACTTAAAGGTCTGAAGAGATAAAACGATAAAACGTCAAAAAAGAGGAAACCATAAAAAAGATAAAATTTTTTGAAATTCTATATCAAAGAGCTGGAGCACATTCCAGCTCTTTGCTTTTGGAAACTGTGAACATTTTGTGAAAAAAATTATTGTCAATATTCAAAATATGTTATATATTGGATTCACGCGATAAGGGGAACGTGATTAAAAGTAATTGTGTGTAGGGTAGTTCTATTTTCTTGAGCTAAGTTTTTTTAGCAGGATAAAGGCAAAGCCATCGTGAGATGGTGACGCAAAGCTAAAGGGTCTTAACACATATAACATGTGACAAGACAGCCAGTTGCTGGTGCTGGAGGAAACGGTGCCATAGAAAATGACCAGGGCTGTTTAGGGTAAACGGTTGGTCTATTTTTTTGGAATTTTAGTACTAGTAAAGTCCTACGTACGATCGGACTATTTTGCGTATGCCTTTTTTTTGTGCAATTTTTGCAATTATAGGTATCATGCGGATTAGTTCGGGCATGGTACCTTTTTTTTGTGCAGAGCACTTGGCGAGGTATTATCGAGCCTAGTGCGAGCCAGTCACCGACACTTAGCGAGGTTCTCTCGAGCTTAGTGGAGGGGGCAAAGAGTAAATATCAAGATTTGGAAGGCCAAGATGGCAGAAGTTAATCTTAAGAAACTTAGCAGAGCAGACCTACTTGAGATGATGATCAATTTCTCGGAGGAAGCCGAAGCAGCTAAGAGACACGAACAGGAATACAAGGAAGAACTCGAGCGTGAAAAGCTCGCAATGCAACAGCAAATGGCCGAAGAAAGAGCCGCACTTCTTAAGAGCTTCGATGAAGAAAAGGCTGAGATGAGAGCTAAGTTTGCTGAACAAAAAGCTCAGCTGCAAGAGAAGTACGAGAAAGACATTGAAGGACTCAAGGCCAGACTTGAAGGAGAAAAAAATGAACTTCAGCTTCAGGTTGATGATTCATTATCCAAGATAAAGAAAGCCGGAAACCTCGCAGAGGCTTCACTGATGATCGGAGGAATACTGGAGTCGGCGCAGAAAGCTGCAGATATCTACTTAAAGACGATTAAGGACAAGGCAAAAACGGATGAGTGATGAACAGAACATTAAGCCTTCTGTTGAAGATCTGAGAAAAGAGCTTAAGAGGGTAAACAGCAAAAAAGAATACCGAAGGGTTCTGCGAAATACTCTGATCGTTGTAATAACGGTGGCAGCACTGTCGGTCCTGATTTCAAGTTTTTTTGTGACAGGACTTAAGGTTACGGGAGATTCCATGACACCGACCCTCCAGACCGGAGAGATAGTCATAGCTCAGAATCAAAGCTCTTTTGAACCCGGAGATCTTCTGGCGTTCTACTACAACAACAAGGTTTTGGTTAAAAGAGTTTTAGGTTCCCCGGGAGACTGGATAAACATTGATGAAAACGGAGTGGTATCGGTCAATGGAGTTGAACTTCCCGAGGACTATGTTTCAGACAGGAGCCTTGAGCCAACGGACATCGAGTTTCCGTATCAGGTTCCGGAGAACAGATATTTTGTTTTAGGCGATCACAGAAGCGCATCCATTGATTCAAGATCAAGTGTTGTAGGATGCGTCACAAAAGAACAGCTCATAGGAAAGATATTTTTCAGGGTTTATCCCTTTGATGTCTTTGGCGGAATGTAAGACTTCTGAGCTGCATATATTTTTTTGCCCTTTTGTGGGATGGCTACTTAAACGTTTTCGATACATCATATTAAATATTTGATTTTGTAAAATACAATTTGTTTCATGATTGAAACCACAGAGTTTATAAAGATTTAACGAGTTTCACACAAAATTCACAGAAAACCACAGGTTTTCAGGTAAACAGGGGTATGGAAGATGCGCAAAATTGATGAGTCTCGCGCGGCAAACTACATAAGAAAGCATTCAATTTATAAAAAGTGGTTGGCATTCGTTCTTTGCCTGTCTCTTTTAACAGGAACAATCACACTTTATATTCTGAACAAGCCCGCTACTGCTATGACTGAAGAAGGAGCAGAGTCTGTCGGACTTATTCTGGAGACAGCAGATGCTGAATATGAGCAGCAGCTTATCGAAGAGACTATGAGCGGGGATGGTGAGAATACTGATGTAGTTGATGCTTCAGAGCCTGATGTTGTCACGTCAGAAGTACAGCAGGAGGTGGCTGAGGAAAATACACCTATTACTGAAGAGGCAAATAAGGAAGAAAAAGAAAATACAGAGAAAACGGCTTCTGATCTTGGACTTGATATTCCGGACAGCGTTAACGTGGCAGATTATGTTACATCCACAGTTATAGAGAGAAGACTGGAGGACGGAACCTGGGAGATAATTGCAAAGGAAGATGTTGTAAAAGGTGATTATATCAGGATCACATATAATTATGATCTTCCGGATGAAGCTAAGCTTAGTGATGATATCAAGCTGGAAATTCCCAAGGAACTTGATTTTGTGGATATTGAAAAGACTACCATGCTGGATGGCTCGGGAAATGCTGAGCTCACAGACGAGGGTGGCATAAAGATCGAGTTTAACGAAGAGGTCAAACAGGAAATCATTGATGAAGCAAAAGAGAGTGGTTTCCAGGCGTCAGCTTTTGACAGTTTTTTTAACCTGTTTGCTCCGCTGAAGGTTTATGCAGCAGACGGACAGATAGCTACTGAGGGAACAGCGAACAGTGGAACAGACACCAGTTCACCGGGTATGACTGTAACCTATGCAGAAATGATTGTAAACGGGGTTACATATAAAAGCACTGATTCAAATATTCAAAAAATTGAAGCCGATGAAAATGACGAGGTGAAATTTAATGCTGACTTCGTTCTTGGAGTAGGGACTATCAGCAGTACAAATAATACATTTAGTTATGACCTTTCACAATACGGTATAATTCCAAGCTGGTCACATCCCAATGGGAAAGTATACAGAGATGGAGTACAGATTGGAACTTTTGAGATTTCCAGAGATGCTGATGGCAGTAATGCAAAGGTTAATTTTACTATTAATCCTGAATTTGCAAAATTAAATGAAACTCTTCCTATGACAGGCGATTTTTCTTTTAACGCTTCTGTGAAGGATAACAAAAAGGAAAGCGAAGACGAGGTAGTGTATAAGCTTTCTGATGATGTAACCTTCAAGGTAAAAGTCATTACAGGAGACAATTCGGATATTTCTGTAGATAAGATCGTTGATGACAATAAAGGCGGATACAACGAGAGTAACGGAACGATTGCATACAGAATAAAAGTCAGTTCCAAAAATGGATCCGGTGGCATCATTACCCTAAATGATGTTATGTCTGTTCAGGGTGATAATGAATTGACAAGTGCCTTGAAAACCACAAACATAAACACGCTTACGGTCACAAAATATTCAAAAGATGGTACGGCAACAAGCAAGAATGTTTCTGTAACCAGGAATGACAATACCTTTACCATGTCCCTGGAGAAACTTGACCAAGAAGAATATTACATTGTTGAGTATACATATAAACTGCCCGATACACTAAAGAATCAGAGCAAAAAAAAGATACTTGAAAATAAGGCGTCAGTTAAATCTGATGAAACAATAGAGAAGACATCTATTATAACGACTGATATAGAAGGGAATCAGCCTTATATCAGTAAAAAGGCAACTGTAGATGATGACAACCATGAAGTAACATGGACAATTATACTTAATGAAAATAAAAAGAATCTGAAGGGATATACACTAAAGGATATTATCTACACAAAAGCTTCGGATGGCTATAATGATGTATTGACTCCATTTTCAGGAGAGATGACATTTACTTCTCTTACTGATGGAACGAGTTTCAAAAAGAATATAACAGATGGCGTTTATAAGTTTGAGGAGGATGATTACAACACCTACAAGATAACCTATAAATATAATTATTCTGATTTTGACCTGGTATACGGTAAATTGGTCAATGAGGCATCTATAAGATTAAATCCTGATAAGCCGGACAGTGGTAATACTGTAAAAGCAGAGTCCGACTATCTTGGACAAGATGTGACAGTTATAGATAAAAAGAATAATGGGTTGTCTGTTAATGGCGATGGAACTGTAATTGTTTCATGGAAAGTGACCTTAAAAGCTCCAATAGTCAGGAATGAAGGTGCTGATAACAAAGAGTATTGGACATTTTATGATGAGATAGCCGACAGCAATGAAGTGATTGAAGAAAGTGAGTTGGAAAGGGTATATAACCTATTTGCTGCCAGGTTTGGAAAAGACAAAGTTGTTCTTACAAAAGGAAATCAATGTACCATAGGAGATTCTGTCACCGGCTACAAGAATTACAGTATAGTTGTCAAGGCAGATCTTAAAGATAATGATTTTGAGGTAGAGTATGACACAAAGGGGTATATCGGCGATGGCCTTTCACAAAAGACATTTGAGAATACTGCTTATGTCTTCTCCAAGAACTATAAAGCAACAGACAAGACCACATACGAGCCTATGCTCATGAAATATGATGGTCAGGGAAATGCTGGTGACTCAGAATATGAGTACTATACCGATACACTTTATCGGAGTGGAATTCTGACATGGAAAATAAAAGTTTCGGTTCCTGCTCTTACTGATTATGAAACCTTAAAGATAACTGAGATTCTCCCAAAAGACGTTGAACTTATAACAGAAACTGTTGTTAAGGGGGAGACGGTTTATGGACTTGAAGTGGCTGACAATGACAGTTTCAATAATGCTGAGAATCTTTCGGATGGAAGTGCATCCCTGGGCTCAGTGTCATTCACTAAAGCTTTTAACAGTGAGGGGAATATTGTCATAAGTTTTGACACACAGAATGCTCTTGGAAAGACTTACTACTTCAGAGTAAGAGCAAAGATTAAGTCTGATTATGACTGGGGTGCCAATAACAATACAGGTTATTTTAACAATACCGTTTATCTTCATGATGGGAATGATAATAAATTGGGATTTGATACCCAGGGTCAGACAATAACAAAAACTGAGACTGCACTTTCCAAGAAAGGAAATACAGTCGAAGGGAAGATAAATACTCTTGAGTATGAACTTGATGTTAATCCGGGTGCAGCAGATCTTTTTGAAAAAGGTGATGAGATCACGCTTAGGGATTCTATGGAGACCAGATACACTGTGAAGGATGGTGCAAACCATGTCAGTGTCAAGCTGGTTGAAGGTTCTCTTAAGGTATACTACGTTCCTAAGGCTGAGGATGGTACTGATCTGGAGAGAGTTGAACTGGATTCTTCAAAGTATTCATATAAGCTCAGCAGTACAAATCCTGAGCTTCTTACTGAGAATGAATGGAATGGAGATCTATATAGCGTAATCAATAATTTGGAACTTACAATACCTGACAATATGCACATTGTCGTAGCATATGACTACTATTTCTCCGGTCAGAAGAACGCCAATATATACACAACAAATACAGCGACACTGGATGGAATTGCCATTGAAAAGAATACTGTAAGCGTTGATAAAGCACTTTGGCTGCAGGATGCTGAAGGTCATCTCAATGCCAAGGGAATTGAGTTATATAAGGTTGATGCAGATAACTACAATATTTATCTGAGCGGAGCAAGCTTTGCATTGTATAAATATGATGCGGACGCCGATGACTTCAAAGATACCAAGCTTACATTCACAACGGGCACGGGAACAGAGCTTGGAACAGCCATGGATGGTCATGTATCTATTTCGGATTTGGATTATAACACAGCTTATTATCTGGAAGAGATCAAAGAGCCGGAAGGATACATTAAGAGTAATAAAAAACTGTATTTCTGCATCATGAATGATGAAGGAGAACAAACAGCTTACTCAGTTCCAAAAAACTTCGAAGATCTGGGAGGAAAGTATTTATCCGGCGGATCTGATGTTCTCTTTGAGAATGAAAAAGAAGGGACATCAATTACTCTGCATAAGGACTGGGTATATGAAGACAATACTGACAACTCGGTTCAGCCTGACTCTGTAGAAGTTGTCCTTGGAAGACGATATGGTTCACTGGTGAACGATGACTCATCCAGATACTGGAATGTAAATATAGTCAGAAGAGATTCCAGCAACGGTGGCAAGAGTGTTCAGAGTATTGGACTTCCTTCAGTTGAGAATGGTTCAGTCCTTACATTTGAGTTTTCAGTATGGAATGGTCAATGGACAAAGCAAATTCCTGATCTCTATATAAATGGTGATGTAGTTGATTTTTCAGAAAAAATGGTTGTGGCTGATAAAAATCAGAGGGTTTCATGGAGTACAAAGATAACTGAAAACACTGAGATCAATCTGATATACAGCGCTGGAACCGGTGATGAATCAATGGTAACATATAGCATTTCATCGCCTGACGCGGCAAGTACTACCGGATCCTTAACAGGTAAAGAGGATGACAGTTTTTCTGAAGCTGTAACTCTTACAGGCCCGGATTGGACAAGGACAGTTGATACAATGGTGAACTCTGAGGGTAAGACTGTTGACCTTCCCAAGTATGAGTATGTGAAAAAAGATGATGGTACATATACAAAGTACAAATGGTTGTATTTTGCCAAAGAGGTAAGAAGTTATTACTATGATGACTCATACAGCGACGATCAGGGAGGAATAGCTTCAGGTACTATCACAATCACAAATACAAGGAATCATACAACACCTTATACTCTGCCTAAAACCGGTGGAATAGGTGAAGGACCAATAAAGACAGCAGGAATCGGATTTATTGGATTTGCTTTGGTAGGTGGAATATTTACCTACACAAGAAACAGGAAAAAGAAGGATAAAGTTCCTGCATAAGTAAGGTTTAAATGCAAAGGCATTAAAAAACAGGTGCTCATCTGCACCGGATATAAGAAAAACATAACAAGATTCAAAGGAGAGGCAACAAAATGAAAGGAATTAAGAAACTATTAACCGGAGTACTGGCAGCAACACTTATCATGGGCAGCACCATCACAGCATTTGCAGCAGATGATGCCGGCCAGACACCTGCAGCTGCAGGATCAAACACAATTACAATTACGCGTGACGACTCTTACGCTGAGAGCCCTGAAGTAACTAAAGGCGATAAAATACCTAATGCAGGTATCCAGGATTACACAGCATACAAGATCTTATCTGTTGAGATTACAGAAGATGGAGGCACAACTACATATCTTTACTATGTAACAAATGAGGCTCAGAAGAACGCTCTCGTTGGAACAGGTTTCTTCAATGCAGCAGAGGGAGAAGGAAAATGGTACATCTCTCTTAACCAGGAAAAATTAGTTGGCGAGAAAAAATTAAAGGATATGTCTGAGGGAGATCAGGGACTTGCAGTTGCTGAAGCACTCAATGGCATTAAGAGCAACTTCGAAAAGAAGACGGTTCAGACTAATGATAACAGTGCTGCTGTTTTCGATCGCATGGATGATGGTTACTACTTCATCGAGTCCAGCCTTGGATCACAGCTCATCGTTGAGACAGTTGGCAAGAATGTAGAGATCGCAGAGAAGAACGAGTATCCTACAATCGACAAGAAACAGAGAGATGATGATTATAAGGCTACAGCCTCAGCTGATAAACCATATACTGATGATTCTGTAAATGTTAGAGTTGGGGATGTGATTGAATACCAGATCACAGTAGAAGTTCCTGCAAATACCAACCGCGATATCGTTGTTACTGATACAATGTCTGAAGGACTTACACTTGTTTCCGGTTCTGTTGAGGTTACTGGCTACGGCGCAGGAACAGCAGCTGTAGTAGATGGACAGACCTTCACTGTTACACTTCCTGTAAACACTGGAGCAAGAACATCTTCAACAATTACATTCCAGGCAACAGTTAATTCAAGCGCAATCACAGAGACAGGCAAGAAGAACGAAGTAACTCTTGACTATGGCAACTACCATCAGTATGATTCAGTTCCTTACGAGATCTACAAGACCGGCGTATTCAAGTTTGACGGCGCTACAGAAAAAGCTCTTGAGGGTGCAGAGTTTACTCTTGCAGCCGGAACAACAACTCTTAAGTTCTCAGAAGAAGATGGCGTTTATGTAGTAGACATGGAGAATGGTTCCCAGACACTTACATCAAACGATAAGGGTGAGATCCGCGTAAAGGGTATCGATGTTGACAAGACTCTGACTCTTACAGAGACAAAGGCTCCTGACAACTACAACCTTCTTACAGCTCCTGTAACTATCGGTTCAGAGTATATCGTAGAGATTGATGGTGCTGATCCTGCAGCTAAGGATCTCTTCCCTGTAGCCAACAACGTTGGTACACTCCTTCCTTCAACCGGTGGAATCGGTACAACAATCTTCTACATCGTTGGCGGACTTCTCATCGTTGCCGGAGTTGCTTACTTCATCGTTCGCAGAAAGGCAGATGCTGAGTAATTTTTTAAGGGTATGAAAAAGTTAAATATATAATTTGAATCTTGTTTCTTATATGAAACTTACTGTGTTTCCGGTCAGGGGCTGCAGCTTTTGACCGGAAATGCAGAATCGATTCAAAGGTAGCAAATGTATATGGCTAAAAAGGTTTTCAAAAAGCAGCTTCCCAACATAATATTCGGACTTATTTTTCTGGTTGGGCTTGGGATATTTCTTTATCCATCTGTGAGTAACTATATCAATTCCAAGCATCAGAGCAGGGCAGTGTCAACTTATGATGAGGCTGTTGCCAATCTGACCAAAGAAGATTACAGTAAGTTTTGGGAAGAGGCCTACAAATTTAATGCGGAGCTTGCGGATGCGCAGGCAAGTTCATTTTTAAGGCTTGAGGGTGAGATGAAGGACAGGTATTATGATACCTTTGATCCCACCGGTACAGGAATTATAGGAACAATCGAGATTGAGAATATCGGAGTTAACCTTCCGATTTATCATGGAACCGAAGAATCGGTTCTGCAGGTTGGAATAGGACACCTTGAAGGTTCTTCTTTTCCAACGGGAACTACTTCAACCCACACTATTTTGTCGGGGCACAGGGGACTTCCTTCTGCGAAGCTTTTTACCGACCTTGATCAGATGATAGTTGGGGATACATTTTTATTACATATACTGGACAAGACCTTTGCTTATCAGGTGGACAGCATCAATATTGTGCTTCCGGAAGATACAGGGGGACTTGGAATATTTGATGGAAAAGAATATGTCACGCTGGTAACGTGTACGCCTTACGGCGTAAACACCCACAGACTTTTGGTGCGGGCAAAGCGTGTTGATTATAACGAAGAAACGAGACTTTTGGTACCGGCAGATGCGACCAGGTACAATTCAATTTATGTGGCGCCGTTTATAGGTGCGCCGATGCTTCTTTTAGCATTTATCATCTTCCTGATAAGAACCAGAAGACCCGGGAAGAAACGTTGAGTTTTTTAATTGAGGAAACAGATTTATGAATAAGTTTATGAACAGGATCAGCAGAATACTGGCTTTTGTTATGGCGATGCTCCTGATGATGGGGGGAATGTCTTTTACCTCCTATGCAAGAGGGCCTATAGACACAGGCAAGAAGGGCAAGATAACCATAACATACAGATTCAAAGAGGATGGAACAGATTCCTATCAGAACTTTAAGGGGATAGAAGTTTCAATATACAAGATCGCATCTGTTTCGGAGGATGGTTTTTCTTTTGAACTGGACTCTCCATATAATACGCTGACAGATATTGATCTTAGCACCATTACCGATAAAGACACTGCAGCTGATACATGGAGCAAGGTTTTAAGAGCTGTAGAATCTGAGGTGATCACCAATCATTCTTCTGATGCAATTACCGGTGTGACAGATGAAGACGGAAAAGCTGTCTTTGAAAACTTGGATCTTGGTATATATCTGGTAAAGAGTGCAGTGGTAGAAGAGGATGACTGCACATATGTTTTCTCAAGCTTTTTAGTATCTGTTCCACAGCTTGATGAAGAGACTGACGAATGGATCTACGATGATACATATTATGTTGCGGAGGCTTTTGCCAAGTGTGAGAGATTCCTTGTTGAAAAAGCTAAGTTTTCTCTCTACAAGAGATGGGCTGATGCAGGAGGTGAACAGTACAGACCACAATCTATCACTGTTGTGATAAAGCGTGACGGAGAAGTGTATGATACTGTTACACTCAGCCAGGATACGGGATGGAGCTATTTCTGGGAAGACAAGCCGGGTTATACATGGTCCTTTGAGGAGTCCTATACCGGAGATGTTTCATATAATGTAAGCATTTCAGGCCCTGTATTTGGAGACGGTGGAGTTGTGGTTTACACCATTACAAACAGCTATACGCCCTCCAATCCGCCGGGAGATAATCCGCCTCCGCCGGGTGACACCCCTCCGGGAGATAATCCCCCGGGAACACCGGATCTTCCTGATGTGCTTGGTGCAATAAGGGATCTTCCACAGGTTCTCGGAGCCAGAAGACTTCCTCAGACAGGCCAGCTTTGGTGGCCGCTTCCTATTCTTGTTATCGCCGG
>JAEEGH010022690.1_pt1 | contig 12843 bp, 9 predicted proteins | sample 9134181 | NCBI WGS metagenome assembly JAEEGH01 (sample SAMN16246544, study PRJNA631951) | gut metagenome | biome: gut microbiome; feature: rumen; material: DP-attached | host: Bos | place: Iran: Karaj | collected 2018-10 | reverse complement strand
ATCTTATTTAAATGTATCGCATCTAATATAAATAATAAAGGAGTTTTAGAACATAATACTTGAGTAGGACGTCCGCAACGCGGGCACTTAGTGAACGAAGTGAACTTAGTACCCTTGCGTGAGGACACGGCGATAGCGCATCCGGCGAAAGTATTATATTCTAAAACTCCTTTTAAAATCTTATATATGAAATCTTCTCTTCAACTCCATAAGTCCTTCGCGTCCGCCGATGACCAGCGTTCCCACAAACATCATAATGGAAATCGCAATTGCAATCACCGATAAAATCGGATGAGAAATCTGTCCGTTTAAAATAAAGATCACCGGAACGATTCCAAGGAAGATTACAAACAACTGCTGTACGATATAACTTCTCCAGTTTCTGCGATTGATAAAACGAAGCAACATAAGTGCAAAGTTTAAAAAGATGATTCCGGATGGTAACACATAGTTTAAGGACCAATAATGGAATCCCGTTACATAATCGATGATTACAATAAAAATCACACCAACGATGATCGCCAAAAAGATACGCTTCATATAACCGTACTGAGGCTTTGTCATAAGCCAAAGCATAAAAAGACCATAGTAAGTAGATGCTGCTACCACAACCACCGGAAGAATAAATCCGTGAACATAGTAGCTTGCAATTCCAAGTGCCCCAAAGGTAAGAACCCAAACAGTAAAAAGGATTCGCATCAAAATGGAAGTCTTTTTTATTTTATCAACGATGTTCGGATAACTGTTTAATCCGGTATCATCCCCCTCTACAACACCATCGCAGAGCGGACATTTTTCGGTTTCATCCAAAATAATAACACCGCAATGATTGCATTTTTTATTCATAATACACTCCGTTTGTTTCGATTTGTACTTCTACCCCATCCCCCGCAATCTGCTGGAATACTCTTCGCTGCACCGTTGTATCTTCAAAAGAAGAAGTAAAGGTATAAGCAAGGGTATCTTTATAAGAAGTAATGGTTCCCTTTAATTGTTGTCCTTTTGAGAAGGATAAGAAGGAATGGAACATCTTAATATAGGGTTCATATTCTTCCTTTACCGTAATGTTTCCGATGTTGGTAATGGTTGTGGTATTTGCAAGTGCTGCTTTCGTATACACCAACTTGATCGCGATGTTTTTCAAAAACAACGGCACACTTCTTGCCGCAAAATGCTGTTCATTGGAAACGTTATAGGAAAAGATAGCTTCCAAATGTTCCTTTTTCATCTGCGACTGAATACTCTCATGTATGACCGCAACAATTTCTTCAAAGGTATACTCCTCTTTTTGAGGGGGAAACTCTGCAGAAATCATAACAAAGAAATTCTTTGTGGTGTTGGAATCAAAAAAGGGTCGCATATTTACGGGAACAGCCACACGAATGGGCTTTTCCTCGGAAATTAATCTTCGATGGGTACGATAAGTAGCATAAACAAAGGCAGCAATCAAATACTCATTGATACTGACGCCATACTTGTTTCGGCTTACCTCTTTTAATTGGCTGACCGGTAAAAGTCCCTGAATCACACCAAATCCGTTATAAGGCAATTTATCCCCTTTGATCAAAAAGGCTTTCTTGCTGGCATATACACTCTTTGATGCTTTGTTGTAATTGGAAATATAGGAGTCTTCTCGATTTAAGGATGTCTCTTCACTTAAGCGGTCGCTTGTTACGTCAGAAAGTTCCGGATGTTTCAAGCGCAAGTATTGATAGGTAAGTTCACGTAAGAATCCGATTCCACCCATGCCGTCGGTTAGCACATGGAAGACTTCCAAATTGATTCTGTTTTTATAATAAGTCACACGGAACAGATAACTGTTATTCTTTTGTGCATAGATTCTTCTGCAAGGATAATCATTTTCTTCTTTTATCCTAGGTGCAGGTTTTCCGTTTTCTTCCAAATAATACCAAAAGAAGCCGGTACGAAGGCGTAGATTAAATCCCGGAAAATTTGGAAGCACCATATCCAGTGCTTGCTGCAACACATCACAATCAATCTCTTCGTTTAAAACCACGCTGATACGATAGGTGTTTGTCATCTCGTCCGTGGCGATTACCGGAAAGACCTTTGCGGTGTTATCTAATTTTTCCCATTTTTTGTATTTCTTTGACATATCAAAATCCCTTATATATTCGTTGTTTTAGTATATATAAGAAGGCCATATACTGTCAAATTACAAAGAATCCAATATGTAAAAAAAGCCCGGCAAGGAGCAAGTCCAAACCGAGCTTTCTTAACATAATTAATAGAAGAAATATATCTTATAAGAAGATGTATTTGCAAACAAAGATTACTGCAAGTACATACATAAGAGGTGTAATTTTCTTCTTCTCTTCGCAAACGATGTTGCAGATGATGTTGATTAATACATAAGATACACATCCAACAGCGATACCTTCAGCGATAGAATACATTAAAGGCATGCAAAGGATTGTAAGGTATGCAGGGATTGCTTCTCTTAAGTCAGAGAAATCAATCTTAACAACTGCACCAAGCATTAAGAATCCTACGAAGATAAGTGCAGGAGCTGTTGCAAATCCGGGAATTGCTGTAAAGATCGGTGCAAATAAAATTGCAATTAAGAATAACAAACCTGTTACAACAGAAGTTAAACCTGTACGTCCGCCTGCTCCGATACCGGAAGTAGACTCAACATAAGTTGTTGTTGTAGATGTACCAAAGATAGCACCAACAGATGTTGCGACAGCATCAGATAAAAGTGCCTGTTTGATACGTGGAAGCTTTTCATCCTTATCAAGGAATCCGGCTTTTTCAGAACATCCGATTAAGGTTCCGATGGTATCGAACATATCTACAAATAAGAATGAAAGCAAAACTACGATGAAGTTTGCTACACCAACGCCGCTGAAGTCTGCCTTGAAGCAAGCGCCAAAGGTCTGACCAAATGTAGAAAAGTCAGTCATTGCAAATGTAGGATACAAAGAATAGAATCCGTTTTCAAAATCAGGTACATATACGCCGATTGCCTGGCAGATCATACCAAGAACCCAAGTAGCGATGATACCGATTAAGATAGATCCCATAACACCCTTTACATAAAGGATGATGGTTATAACTAAACCAATCAAAGCAAGAACAGCACAAATGCCTTCTGTATGCCAGTTAGCTCTGAAAGCTGTATAAGTTACTAAAGTAGAATCACTGTTAACAACAAGGTTTGCTCCCTGTAAACCGATGAAAGCTACGAATAAACCAATACCGGCTGACACACCCTTCTTTAAAGTAGAAGGAATTGCATTAAAGATTGCTTCACGAACATTTGTAAGTGAAAGAACAATGAAGATAAGACCTTCAACAAATACAGCCATCAAAGCTACTTTCCAGTCATATCCAAGGTTTCCGCATACTGTAAATGCGAAATAAGCATTTAATCCCATACCCGGAGCCAAAGCGAAGGGGTAATTAGCCATAAATGCCATACAAAATGTACCGATGCAAGATGCAAGACATGTTGCAATCAAAATAGCGGTACTATCCATTCCTGAAGCGGAAAGGATATTCGGGTTTACTGCCAAAATGTAAGCCATTGTCATGAAGGTAGTAAATCCAGCCAACACTTCAGTTTTTACATTAGTGTTGTTCTCTTTTAGTTTGAAAAGTTTTTCTAACATTTCAGACTCCTCTCTTTCCTTTTGACGTTTAACGTCTTCACACAACATTTTGATTATAAAAAATGAAACATGATTTTTCAATCATTTTATTTATGAATTTTTTTCATTTATTTTTATGCAATGTGATTCATTATCCCAACTTACCAAATATTGTCTTATGTAGAAATCAAATGAAACATAAACTACATGATTCAATTCTAGTTTTATCCTTTCAAATTATTGAATTACATTTTTCATAGTGATATAATTTTTTAGTTTTTATGAAATATAATAGGAAGGAGTCAAAAATGAAGATAGGTTTTGATAACGACAAATACTTGAAAATGCAATCAGAGCATATCAAAGAACGTATCTCCCATTTCGGAGATAAATTGTATTTGGAATTTGGAGGAAAGTTGTTTGATGATTATCATGCATCCCGTGTTCTTCCCGGTTTTGAACCCGATTCCAAAATGAAGATGTTACTCCAATTAAAAGATCAGGCGGAAGTAGTCATTGTTATCTCTGCAGGTGCTATCGCATCCAACAAAATCCGTGGCGATTTGGGCATCACCTACGACCAGGATGTACTTCGTCTTGTAGACGTATTCCAGGGTCTTGGATTATATGTAGGAAGCGTTTGTATCACTCAGTACACAGGAGAACCTGACGCAGATCGATTCAGAGAAAAATTAAAAGGACTTGGAATTGATTCCTACGTACTGAACAAAATTGAAGATTATCCCGGAAATATTGAACACATCGTTTCCGAAGAAGGCTTCGGCAAAAACGATTACATTAAGACTACCCGTCCTTTGGTAGTCATTACTGCTCCCGGCCCCGGATCCGGGAAAATGGCAACCTGCTTATCTCAGCTTTATCACGAAAAGAAAAACGGGGTAAATGCCGGCTATGCCAAATTCGAAACCTTCCCTATTTGGAATCTTCCTTTAAAGCATCCTGTAAACCTCGCTTATGAAGCTGCTACAGCTGATTTGAACGACGTAAACATGATTGACCCCTTCCATTTGGAAGCATATAACGAAACTACAGTTAACTATAACCGCGACATTGAGATTTTTCCTGTTCTTCAGGCAATGTTTGAACATATCTACGGAGAATGCCCTTACAAGTCACCTACAGATATGGGTGTTAACATGGCAGGAAAATGTATTTGCGATGATGACGCTTGCCGCTATGCAGCAAATCAGGAAATCATCCGCCGCTACTATAAGGAAGCTTGTGCATTAAAGAGAGGCTCCGGTTCAAAGGATGCCTTCCGTAAGTTAGAACTTTTGTTAAAGCAGGCAGGATTAAGCGTAAACGACCGTTTGGTTGTAAAACATGCTTTGGTTCGTGAAGAAACTACAGGACATACCGCTTCTGCCATCGAACTTCCCAATGGAGAAATCGTTACCGGAAAATCTTCTGATTTAATGAACTCCGCTGCAGCTGTATTGCTTAATGCATTAAAAGAAATGGCCGGTATCGACCACAAAGAGCACTTAATCTCGCCGGAAGCTTTGGCTCCCATTACTCAGTTGAAAAAAGAATATCTTCACAGTCAGGATACCAGACTTCACTGTGACGAAGTTTTAACCGCTCTTTCCATTTCCAGTGCAACAAATGAAAATGCGAAAAAAGCAATGATGGAACTGGACAACTTAAATCATGTTGATATGCATTCCACTGTTTTATTATCAGAAACCGATGAAAACATTTTCAGAAAGCTTCACATCAATTTAACAAGTGAACCGAAATTTGAGTTTTCAAGAACATTTCAACATTAAAAAAAAACCTCGGATTGAAATTCAATCCGAGGTTTTTTTATGCTCTTAATTCCATTTTTTCTGAAAAAGCAACTGCTTCACTTTCATTTCTTGCCTTTGCATATCCGCTGGCCGCAGAAGCTTTTTGCATGGCCACATTATACTCATCACCCATATCACACTGATAATAACCAACGTGACCTTTAAGTTTAATGACCTCTACCCGATCCATAAGTGTTAAGGATACTTCCACTTCTTTTAAATCATCTAAGAGACGATTCAAATACTCGCTTCGAACAATGATGAAGAAATTATCTCCGCCTAAACGGGCAGCATATCCTCCATCTCGAAGAGACAAGCCATAAAGGTATTTGGCATAATCAATTAGAATCGCATCTCCGTTTCGATTTCCATAGGATTTATTGATTACACCAAATTGGTGAAGGTTTAAGAAGACTACTGAATAGTCCTTTAACTCTCCTAAAGCCTCTAATTTCTTTCCCTGCATGGAAATCCCCGGCGTATTGTAAAGACCGGTTAAAATATCAATGTATTTTACTTTATCTAAATCAGCTTTTAAACGGATACGACTCATCATCTGATGGCATAACACGCCGATAAACGTAATCACGTCTTTTTCATCTTTCGTAAAGGTATGTCCCTTTTCTGCATATACCTTTCCACATCCACACCCGTTGTTTACCGCAGGATAATTGAAACTCAAACATTCTGCTCCTGCCTCCGCAAATCTGGAAGTAAACATCTCGTCTTTTCCGTTTAAATTAAAAATACTGGCATCAACGGATATGTCCACTTCAATTAAAGCCACATGCAACCGCTGTGCCAATTTACTTTTTGTGAAATAATCTTCTAATCTGTCCCAAAATTCCCTTAGTGTGATATTTTGCACATTTAGAATGGATATTAAATCTTCAACCTGTAATTCTTTAACGCTAAAATCCATATTCAAAACCCCCAAAAAAATCTACCTATATTATAACAAGAAAAATCTTTACAAATCAACGACTTTTCGTTAATCTTAAGGAGGACAAAATAAGGGTTTTATGAAAGAAAGAATTAAGGAGATTCAATTCTTATGACGTATGTACAATTTTTCACATTATTAGGAGGCGTCGGCCTCTTTCTTTACGGTATGACCATTATGTCAACCGGACTTCAAAATGCAGCGGGCGATAAACTCCGCAGCCTTTTAGAAAAAGTAACTTCCAATAAAACAGTGGCGGTTCTTTTAGGTATTGCCGTTACAGTTTTAATTCAATCATCATCAGCGACGGATATGATGGTTATCGGTTTTGTAAATTCCGGTTTAATGGAATTGGTAGAAGCCATCGCCGTTATCATGGGTGCCAACATCGGTACCACGATTACCGCACAAATTACAGCTTTTGATTTAACTGCATTAGCGCCTATTCTTTTGTTTGCCGGCGTTATTATGTATTTGTTCATAAAGAAACCAACTGTAAAACACATCGGTTCCATCGTATTAGGTTTCGGTATGCTCTTTGTGGGTATCGGATTAATTAAAGATGCAATCAAACCACTTTCACAAAGTGCAGCCTTCATTACATTTTTAGATAACTTGAAGAATCCTATAATTGCTATTATATTTGGTTTGGCATTTACAGCATTGTTGCAAAGTTCCTCTTCATCCGTTGTAATTTTCCAGGCCTTTGCCGTCCAAGGCATCTTAGATTATCACACAGCGGTTTACTTGGTTATCGGTGCTGCCATCGGTTCCGTTACTCCAAATATTCTTGCTAGTTTGACTACAAACAGAAACGGCAAACGTACTGCTCTTTTGAATTTAATATTCAACCTGATTCGCGCAGTAATTCTGACCACATTGATTACCGTATTCCCTCAGATATTGGATTTCATTTGTGCCCTGTCGCCCAACGATATCGGGCGTCAAGTCGCAAACACCCATACACTGTTTGCTATATTCGCAGTATTGATTATGCTGCCATTCTCAGACAAGATTGTTGCCATTACAGAAAAATTAATCCCCGTACTTCCGGAGGAAACCAGATCCAAACAGGAAAAACAGCTTATCTACATGGTGGAAGCAAAAAATACACTTCCTTCCGTTGTAATTGCTCAGGCAGTCAAAGAAATCGAGCGTTTGGGAAAAATGGCAAGAGACAATTTGGAAGCTTCCGTAGAATGCTTCTTTGCCAAAGAGGATGATTTAATCGAACAGGTAGAAACCACAGAAAGCATTGTAGACTACCTGACCAACGAAATCACAGAGCGATTGATTCAGCTTCGTACCATGGATATTTCCGAGGCCGATGCATTCCGAGCAACACAGCTTACCATTATCGCTTCCAACTTTGAGCGTATTTCCGATCATGCGGAAAACATCATTGAATACCGCCAAAAGATTGGTCGAGCAAAAGATAACCTTTCCAAACCCGCACGAAAGGAAATAAAATCCATTACAGAAGCTACTTTAAAGACAATTGATATGTCCATTGAAATCTTTACAACAGAAAATTTTGATTTGCTTCCTGCTTGTGAAGCTCAGGAAGAACTAGTTGATCAGATTCAATCCGATATGGTAGAAAACCACGTAAACCGTTTGATGAAAGGCAAGTGCGACCCAGCAGCAGGCGTTGTATTTACAGATATGTCTACTGACTTGGAACGTTGTTCCGACCATGCGATTAACATCGCTGTTGCTCTTCACCACAGATAAAAATCTTGGTATGTTAAAACAAATAAATTCATTAATAAGAAAAGCCATGAGTAATTCAAAACTACTCATGGCTTTTTAATATATAAGTTTTTTAGATTAATGACGCTTTAATAAACTCCGCAAACAAAGGATGGGGCTTGTTGGGTCTGGATTTAAATTCCGGATGGAATTGTACGCCTACATGGAATTTGTTCTCGGATACTTCCACCGCTTCCACGATACTGTCGTCCGGAGATACTCCACAAAAGGTAAGTCCTTTTTCACCCATAATCTGACGATAGGCATTATTAAATTCATATCTGTGACGATGTCTCTCCTGGATCAATTCACTTTTGTAAGCTTCAAAGAGTTTCGTACCCTCCTTTACCTTACAAGGATATGCACCCAAACGCATGGTACCGCCCTTTCTGTGAATAGCCATCTGCTCTTCCATTAAATCAATAACATTATTGGCTCCATCAGGGGTAAATTCACCGGAGCTGGCATCTTTTATACCGCACACATTTCTGGCAAATTCAATGGCACAAATCTGCATTCCAAGGCATAAGCCCAAATATGGAACATCCTTTTCTCTGGCATATTGTGCAGCCAAAATTTTTCCTTCGATTCCACGATCACCAAATCCTCCGGGAACACAAATACCATCCAATCCACCTAAGACGGAATCCACATTTTCTTTTGTAATCTCTTCAGAATCAATCCAACGGATTTCCACATCACAATCATTGGCATAGCCACCATGATACAAAGATTCCCTTACAGATAAATACGCATCATGTAATGCCACATATTTTCCTACAATACCGATAACAGTCTTTTTCGAAAGGCTGTGAATTCCTTCCACCATGTCATTCCAAGGCTTCAAATCCAATGGATGATCCACAAGATTTAATTCACGGCAAGCAACGGTATCTAATCCGTTTTTATGTAACATCAAAGGCGCTTCATACAAGCAGTCCATAGTATCATTTTCAATTACACAGTCTTTTTTCACATTACAGAACAAAGAAATCTTATCCTTAATGCTTTCTTCCAACGGACGATCCACCCGGGCAACAATCACATCCGGGAAAATGCCCATAGACTGTAGCTCTTTTACGGAATGCTGTGTCGGCTTTGATTTATGCTCATTAGAGCCACTTAAATAAGGAACTAAGGTCACATGGATAAACAAACAATTTTCCTTACCCTTCTCCAAAGAAACCTGACGAATCGCCTCTAAAAAGGGCTGAGATTCAATATCACCGGTGGTACCACCGATTTCTGTAATCAAGACATCTGCCTTGGAACTTTTTGCTCCCATATAAATGAAGTTTTTGATTTCTTCTGTAATGTGGGGAATCACCTGAACAGTTTGGCCTAAATAGCCACCCTGGCGCTCCTTGTTCAATACATTCCAATACACCTTTCCACTGGTTAAATTGGAATACTGATTTAAGTTCTCATCAATAAAACGCTCATAATGTCCCAAATCCAAATCTGTTTCCGCACCATCTTCCGTTACAAAAACTTCTCCGTGCTGATAAGGACTCATGGTACCGGGATCCACGTTCATATAGGGATCCAATTTTTGGGATGCAACCTTGTATCCCCGAAGTTTCAACAGTCTTCCCAAAGATGCAGCCGTTATACCTTTTCCCAGACCGGAAACGACCCCACCGGTCACAAAAATATACTTCGTCATTCTTCTACTCCTCTTTTCTTACAAAAAAAAGCGTCCGATTTAGAGGGCAAAAGTCCCTTGAACTTTTACTACTAAACCGAACGCCATTGTTCGAAACATATAAAAATACTTTAAGATGTTACTACAATTTTTTTCTCTTGTAAAGATATCTTTTTCAAAAAATTTTACAAGAAATTATTCTGTATAAACAACGGATTCATCTGTGAGAGATTCACCGTTTTTCACTGCATCCACAAGGCTTTGAGCAAAGCTTACCATAGCTTCGTTTGGATACATAACATAGGATTTTTGTGTAGGCATGGAATAGGTAGTGCTCTTTCCTCCGGTACCGCTAACTGCAAAGGAATGAATATTCCATGAAGCGTTGTCGTTTAACTGCATCTTCACCAAAGAAGAAATCTCTTCGCTGGAGAAACTGGTAACGAACAAACCTTCCAAGCTTGTCATAATATCTGAATAATTGGAAAGAATGGTGGATGAACTTGTAACCTTGTCAATTACAGCCTGAATCACTGCCATTTGATGCTTTCCTCTAGTCTCATCTCCTCCCGGCACTTCATAACGCTCTCTTGCAAAAGCAAGGGCTGAAGCCCCGTCTAAGGTGTTGCTTCCTTTGGTGTAATGATAGGTTCCACCATAAATGTAGGAACTAAAGGTATATTCACTTTCCACGGTAATTCCACCGATTGCATCAATCAACTTTTTAAATCCGTTAAAGTTAATCTGTACATAGTAATCCACGTCAATATCATACAGTTGTGACAACGCTTCCATAGAATTGTCAATGCCGTAGATACCACAGTGTGTCAATTTATCATTGGTACCGCCACCTGCAGGATTTGGAATGTAGTAATCTCTGGGTGTGTTTAACAATAACACTTCATGGGTGGTAGGATTAATCTCAGCTAAAATATTTACATCGGATCTGGATGTGGTAAGGGATGTATTACGTGTATCGGAACCACTGATATATACAACAAAGGTATCCTTTGTAACATCCTTTTGAGTCTCAGTTTCCTCTTCCGTATCGTAAATATTGATTTCATAAATCAATTTTGTATCTGACTCAAAGTTTACATAATCAGTATTACTTTCTGTCTCTTCTCCGCTGTCATCCACTTCTGTCAAAACAGAAACAAAAGCTTCATCCAAAATAATAGCCTGACTATCGCCACTGTACAAAGCGCCTGCCAAAGCATAGATGTTATCCAAAACCTCAGCATTAATCTCTGAGTTTACTTTGTCGTTGATTTCATCAATGGCATACTGATTTCGTTCTTCGCTGTAGGTAGATAAGTAACCGAAAGAATAATCTGCACAATCTTTGATTTCTTCCGCTGTATCATCCGCCATAACATAAACACCTAAAGTAGCAACAATATCGCTGGTATTTGTAACCTTGTTTAAAGCACTTTTCGCACGGATAATATAGCCGGTTCCAAAAACAGAGCAAAGAACAATTACTGCAGACAAAACGTATCCAACCGTACGTTTCCAAGTGTTCTTTTTTCCTTTTCTTTTTCGAACTCGGGTCAAAAGAAGCATTCCATTAAGCATAGAAAGCAATAATAAAATAAGGATTGCAACTATCAAAAGCTTTGTAGGAAGCAAGTCCAAATACATTACCGAACCAATCAAAACAATCTCACAAAGAACTGATACAGTCCATACAATCTGTGATAAGTTTTTCTTAAAAAATGACATAGTATTCTCCTTTTTTTAATTCACAAAATACTTCTAAAATTTTATCATTAAACACTTGTTTATTCAACGAAAAAACCCCGAAATCACAAATCGATTTCGGGGTTTCTATATTCAATATTTACAAATATTTTACTGAGCGTCTTCAGGCTTTTCAATTTCAGCAATAGCTGCCATCTGCATAGGAATACGGCAGTTCTTGTTAGAACCAAACTCAACGATTACTGTATCATCGGAAATATCAATGATTACACCGTAGAATCCTGATGTGGTAAGTACGGTATCACCAACAGCCATAGATGACATCATTTCATTTTTCTTCTTTGTCTCCTTCTGCTGAGGACGAATCATAAAGAAGTACATAAATACGAATAAAACAACAATCCATACGATTAAGCTGATAGAACTAGCAGCACCGGTTGTTGCTGTAGATGCAAGTACACTTGATAATAACATAATAAATAACCTCCTAGTTATGTCTAAACTCACTTCGTCTATTTTACCTAAAGGAGCTTGGTTTCGCAAGATAAATAACCATTCTTAATAAAGTTTTAATATTTATTCTCCTGCTTCCATGCTCTCCAATTTTGCTTTTTTGTAGGAAGCAAATCTTCCCTCGTCCAAAGACTGACGGATTTCTTCCATCATATGATTGTAAAAATACAAATTATGTAACACACAAAGGCGCATTCCCAACATTTCTTTTGCCTTTAACAAATGACGGATATAGGCTCTGGAATAAGTTCTGCAGGCCGGGCACTGACATCCTTCTTCAATGGGACGCATATCCTTTTCATACTTTTGATTGAAAAGATTCAGCTTTCCATGATTGGTGTAAACATGTCCGTGTCTTCCGTTTCTGGAAGGATATACGCAGTCAAAGAAATCAATTCCTCTTTCCACCCCTTCCAAAATATTTGCAGGAGTACCTACTCCCATCAAATAGGTAGGCTTATCCTTGGGCAAATAGGGAACGGTTTCTTCCAAAACGTGATACATTTCTTCGTGGGTTTCCCCTACTGCAAGACCACCTACAGCATATCCATCCAAATCCATTTCAGAGATACGCTTTGCATTTTCAATACGGATATCATCATAAACCGCACCCTGATTAATACCAAAAAGCATTTGGTGAGGATTCACCGTATCTTCCAACGAATTCAAACGCTTCATTTCATCCTTGCATCGAACCAGCCAACGCTCTGTTCTTGCAACGGAATCTTCCACATAACGACGCTCTGCTTTTGCCGGAGGACACTCATCAAAGGCCATAGCAATGGTAGAGCCAAGATTTGACTGGATTTGCATACTTTCTTCCGGTCCCATGAAAATCTTTCTTCCGTCAATGTGGGAATG
>JAEEGH010022688.1_pt1 | contig 12843 bp, 14 predicted proteins | sample 9134181 | NCBI WGS metagenome assembly JAEEGH01 (sample SAMN16246544, study PRJNA631951) | gut metagenome | biome: gut microbiome; feature: rumen; material: DP-attached | host: Bos | place: Iran: Karaj | collected 2018-10 | reverse complement strand
GACCAGGCTGACGGATTGGTGGCATGACCTTGAACCAAACGAAAAGCAAGGCAATGTTCTCCTTGCGGCTATATTTATTATTGCAGCGATTATGGTTTACAGATGGATCGCTTGAATGTGTGACAAAATCAGTGTTGACAAATCGCTTAGAACATGATATAATGGAAAGGTAAAAAAAAGGAAAAAACACTTTTGATAATATAAGCGTGCTAGGGGGGCTCTTAGAGCCTCTTTCGCGTTGCGGCGTTTCTTCTTTCTTTGCGCCGCTTTCTTTCTTCTTCAAGAAAAGAAGAAAGAAAGCGGCAACGCCTATGGCTCTTTTGTGTTTCGTTAGTGAGGTGGTCTGTATGTCTCGAAAATCCGCTGTGCTTGAGGATGTGTGGCGTGCCGGTGTTCCCTATGACTTTTTTGAAGCTATGGAGTGTGAGCCGGTTCCGGCACTTGATCTCTATACTGATATGTTTCGTCTTGGTGACGGTTTTATTCAGCGGAATGGAGAAAAAGGAAATCTGAAGGCAAATCCGATTGCGTATTATCGGAATGAGAGTGAGCCAGCTGGGCATTTTCGGATTATGTTTGAGGATGAATTTGACGAGATCCTGCTGACTTTGCAGGAAGCCGACTTTGCAATCCTGAACGGTATTACCTATTTCGGGCGGCGAAATGAGCAGGCTCATGCGAACAAGATGTATGCGCTGATCTTTGATCTGGACGGGATCACGGAGCAGAAGCTGCGGAATTTCTTCAAGCAATGTTCAGGCGGTGTGATTCCAAGTCCGAATTATATCGTTCTATCTGGTCACGGCCTGCATCTGTACTATATCTTTGAGCAGCCGTTGTCTCTGTTTCCGAATATTAAGCTGCAAGTCAAGGAACTGAAGTATGCGCTGACTCGCCGGATTTGGAATAAGTACACCTCGACACTGGACGAGCCACAGTATCAGGGGATCAATCAGGGGTTTCGCGTTGCCGGAGGAAAGACCAAGAGAGGCTGCTCGTTTGAGTATTCTGTCGTTTTCCGGTATCGCAAAGAATTTTTTTCTATGTCTGAGTTGAATCAGTTTGTGCCAAAGGACAGTCAGATCGACGAGCAGAAGATCTTTAAGGAGACGAAATATACGCTTGAGGACGCGAAAAAACGGTTTCCGGAGTGGTATGAGCGTGTTGTTTTGCAGAAGGAGCGCACCGTCAAGAAGTGGGATATTGCCGGTAAGGTTCATGGTGACAACCCGTTCGCGCTATATGATTGGTGGCTGGCTCAGATCAAGAACGGAGCTACCTTCGGGCATCGGTATTTTTGTATCATGATGTTGGCTATCTATGCCGTAAAGTGTGATGTGCCGAAGGACCGGTTAGACCAGGATGTCGCTGAGCTGATTCCCTATCTGAATGCTCTCGGCGATGAGCCGTTCACCGCAACGGATGTAGAAAGTGCGTTGGAGTGCTATGATGATCGGTATGCGACCTTTCCGCTGCGAGATATAGCAAAACTCTCTGCAATCGAAATTCCGCGCAATAAGCGGAATGGACGCAGCCAAGCGGTTCATATGCAGCTCATGCAGACTCAGGCTGCTAAACTGCGCGAAATTGGAGAAACAACAGGCTGGGGGCAGGATGGTCGCCCGTCAAATGAACAGCAAGTTTTGGAATGGCGCGAAAAATATCCTTCCGGTACAAGAAAAGAGTGTGCTGCGGATCTTGGGATTACCGAAAGAACCGTTCGGAGATGGTGGATGCAGGATAGCTGCTGGTTGGTAGTATACGAGTGGCGATTGCGTAATCCTAATGGGCGAAAATCTGCTTGTATTCGTGATACAGGGCTGTCGAAGCCGACCGTTTACAAATGGTGGGACTACGATCCAGAGCAAGAAGCAGCCGAAACAGAATCGGCGGCAGAAGCAGAATTTCTGGAAGCGTTCGATGAAATTGATCCGGAGTGGCATACAGAACTACCTCAATATTATGTCGTTGATGGAGCCCCAGATATGTTTGAACGAATGATGGCCTATGCCAATGCTGGCGTCCGTTCGGTTGATATCTTGACTCATGATGAGTACGAGTATCTCATGAAGAAGGAAAACGAAAGATTGCAGGAAGAAGCAAAAGGTCGTGTTTTTTCAGAAAGTGAGGTCACAGAGGAACTAAAGGCTCAAGCTGCTAAGCATGGTGTGACATTGAATATCGTTCCGGATGAGCAGTATCAGACTGACCTTGTGCTGGGATGGCTTGCTTCTATTTCAGATGATACGGATAATACTCCATGATACTTGCAATAATCTCAGAAACATAGTACAATATGAAAGGAATCAATGTGATATGGAGATTATGTTATGAGCAAAACGATAAAGCAACTCGCAGACGAGTTGAGGGTAAGTAAACCGACTATTGCGAAAGTAATTGCTGATTTACATCTTGAGCCTGTCAAAGTACGAAATAGATTTGAACTTTCGGATGAGGATTGTAGCCTTGTCAAGACACAAATATCGCAAGGCAAACTGCAAATATCGCAAAGCGATGAGTCGCAAAAAACGCAAATATCGCCAAAACTGCAAAGCGGCGAATCACAAAAATCGCAAAGTGAACTGCAAAAATCGCAAAGTGAACTGCAAAAATCGCAAAGTGAACTGCAAAAATCGCAAAATGAAACGGAAAAATCGCAAATATCCATGCTCGAAACGCAAATTTCGCTTTTACAGGAGCAACTTGCTGTTAAGGATGAACAATTGGCGGCTAAGGATGAGCAGATCAAGCTAATGCAAGCGCAGTTTTCAGTAAAGGACGAGCAGATTAGTCAGCTCACCGCTGCGGTGCAGCAGCAGACTTCCGCTTTAGAAAGCACGACCGCTGCCTTGACAGCAGCACAGGCATTGCACGCAGCGGACAAGCGATCACTCATGCTGTTAGAGGATAAGGAAACTGAACGGAAGATGTCGTTCTGGGAGCGCCGTGCTGCCAAGAAAGCTGCGAAGAAAGCAAGGAAGGAGCAGGCAGTGGAATGATAGATTCGGTCAAGAAGAAGGGCGGCGCAAGAGCTGGAGCCGGAGCCAAGCCAAAATATGGCTGCAAGACGGTCACGATGCGCGTGCCGGCTGATATGGTAGATGAGATCCAGGCATTCATACTGAAAAAGAAAAATATTGAGCCGAAATATAAGCCAGAGCCGCAAATTGAGGGACAAGTGACCTTCGAGGAACAGATCGCGGCAGCGGAGAAGCAAAAAGGAGAAGATTACGATGATCCGGTTCTATGATGACGATCACAAATCAAGATACGAAGATCTGATGCAGCGCATGGCAGCTGCGGACTGGGATGCGAACCGATCGGCGTTCGCATATTTGGTTACTCTAGATTCAGTTTGCTGCAATCATATTCATGATCTGTACGATTTCGAGGATGGCTGCATTCATTCTGAATCTTTGACTGCTGCATGGCAGACCGGCACGAGCATGAAAACGACACGCCTGGCATTCAATCTGTTTACTGATAACACGCTCTGGACAGACACTCCGGAACACCTGTCGCCGGTTGAGTTGTTTAGCTGCGATTATGCGTCATATTATTGGCAAGCGATAAAGATCAGATTTTCTTATCATTGATTATTGTGCTGTTTGTACTATTTTATTTTGAGCTTTCGGCTATTTTTGTGTGCGATGTCTATTGACAAGCTTTAGAAAAATGTTTATAATAAAATTGATAGTTGGTGCTATTGTTTCCGTAACAACAGTTATATTGAAAACGTATAAGGAGGTTAACAATGAAAAAAATCGTAAAATGTCTTACCGCGCTTTGTGTTAGTTCATGCGTAGCGTCACTTTCCACGTTATCTGCTTTTGCGATTTACAAGACTGATTATGAAAGAGCATTTGGCGTTTGGACATATAGTTCTGCTTATGCTCCGGATCAAATCTCGACTTCTGCTGATGTGACATTACCTAGTACTGCATCGAAGATTCAATTTTACTGCTATTATTATCAAGGGAATAAGTCAGCAAAAACTTGGGTTTCATCTGGAAGTTTGGTTTCTGGTTCAAATGAAGCGTATCTGACTAATCAGGGGATCGAAACTTTTATTCCATTGAAAAGTAATTGGATCACTTTGAATGGAGGAAGCCGTATCGTTGGATTTTATGCTGCGCTTGTAAATCCTGTAGAGTCTTCTAACTGCATTGTTTCAAGTGTCGCGTACTGAAGGATGAGTAACAAATGGAAGCCGGGCATATCTGGCTTCCATTTTGTTTCTTTTTTGTAAAAACTATTGTAATAAAGGTGGCTGTAATAAGTATGAAAAAACTTCTTTGGAGCTTTTGTGTTATAGCTGTTATAACCTGTTATGGATGTAAGGAAGTCCCAAATGAGGTTAAACAGGAAATATCTATTCTCGATCAGCAATCTGGTGATAAGAAAAATGATGATTTTGAGATAGAATATCAAACAATGTCAGATATTCGTGAGAATGCTCAGTCTCTTGCTACTCGCAACTCGCGGATTGTACAAATAAAAAAGGATCCTGTGATTCCTACTTGCGATATGCTCCCAGTTTATCAACTATTTCCAATCAATCTTTCTGACTCTGATACAGAAGAGTGCTTTTCAAAGGTGAAAAATGCGTTATTAGACTCGATGCAAGTTTCTTTACCGGAAGCTGTGTGGTATCATGATACGATTCCCATGGATCAAATATCTGGTATTGATGAAAACGGAAATGCGCGTATAATAGACGTTTCATCTTATAACTGGAGTTTATTTGCAGATGGAATACATGCGGTGCGCGAGGATGATACAGGTTCATTAACTGTTGCGAAAAGAGGTGCTGTATGTAATTTTTGGCAGGACTTAATTCCACCTGTTTATTATCCGAGCCTTGAAATCGAAGCAGTGGTTCCAGTAGGGTATGATAAAGCTGCTCTGTCTCAATCTTATAAAATGATGAATGGAGAAGAATGGTCTATCCAAGATGCTAAGAATTTTGCGGAAACATTTTACAATAATACTTTTTCGGATTGGTGTGATCTTCTGACATTTCAGGTGAAAGAAATACGAGTAAAAAAATTACCACAGGGCGGATATGGGTATGATTTTACGTTGCAACAGGTGTATAATAATAAACAAATTCCAATTTTGCCATTGGAGTATCTAAATTATCCTGGAATACCATCTGTTCAGAATAACATTATTTTCGGAAAAACATGTTCTATGTGGTGCGTAAGTCCGAATATTGTCCAGGAAATAAGTATGAAGGGCATTTATAACTTTCAAAAAATTAGCGAAGAAAAAACAAAGTTTGTTTCAGCAGAATCAGCCTTAGATATCGTTTCCCATGCATTAGCAAAGGAGAAGACTGTATATGCTTATATGGAACTTGGGTATGCTGGTATAGTGTCTGAATCTGAATATTGTGCCGTTTCAGGAAATTTGAATGAGATTGATGTTGTATTACAGAACGGAGACTATAAGAGCAGTAGCGCGGTTCCATATTGGTTTATTTGGGAACCGATTGATCAAGTTAAGCCGCGAATGTCAGGCAATTATTATTTGGTTAATGCATTAAATGGTGAATTGGAGATACTATGATTAATAGCTTGCGAACTGATTTGGCGCAAGGAATATTTTCTATAAGATTTTTTATTTCCTGTGCGATCTTGTTGGGGTTATTTGGGCTTGCGACGGGTGTTCCAACTAACGATAATTTTGGTGTTGAGTCAGGTACCATTATCCAGATGTTTTTGACGACGGACAAGAGTCTGTGGCTAAAAGATCCATGCTTTTCGTCTTATCAGATTTGGCAGAATGGACTTCGTGTTTTGAATCTTGGTACTTTTTTGCCGGCAATTGTATCGTTTCCTATATTGCCATTATTGGCGGATGAATTAAAAAGTCAAAATTATCGTTTTCATTGTATTCGGGGAAAATATAAGACGTATGTTATCTCGAAATGTTTTGCAGCAATTATCATAGCTTGTTATATTGTATTTATCTGTTCTTTTATTTTTTGGTTGCTTTGCTGGATTGTTTTACCTTCTCCAGATAGTTATGCAAATACTATACTTGGAGAAATTTATGGCGTAGAAATACCGTGGGGGACTATGTTAGAACTCACCGTTAGCTTGATGGTGGTTGCTGCTATGAACGCTACGATAGGGATTTTGCTAACAGTAATTACTGTCGATAAGTTTGCATCAATTTGTCTTCCAGTCGTACTTTCATTTCTAGCAAATCAAATTGGACAAAAAATGTATATCAAACAGCATGATGCGCGATATTTTTCCATCAAACCAGACTGCTTTTATCAGGCGGATATATGGATCAGCGCATTTCGTATCAATATTTCATCATGGGTGGTCTTGCTGATACCGATTATTCTATCGGCAATTTTTGTTTTTTTGGCGTATAACATCGCAAAAAGGAAGATGCAGCAATGAAAAAAGTCATATCTATATGTCGCACTGTTTATCTGCAATGGCTCATGAATACGAAAATGTTGGTAATGTTAATAGTAGCTATCTTTTTGTATGTTTATTGCATTGAACCAATGCAAATTTACGCAGCGGCACTGGATACTCCATTAAACTTACTTGAACCTTTTATTAGCATTACTAATTCAGTATATGCGGCTCCACTTCTTCCACTTTTATTCCTTTTTTTGATTTCATCTTTTCCTTGTTTGGATCAATCGAGTGGATTCATTTTGTTTCGAATAGGGCGGACGAATTGGTTTCTAGGACAGATACTGTTTATTGGTTGTGCTGGATTGACGTATCTGTCTATAATTTTACTGTTTTCGGTTTTGGTTGTTTGTAAAGATGCGTTTCTTGCAAATGGGTGGAGTTTGGCAGTTCGCAGAATTTATGATCCTTCAAATTTGGATTTATTTCGTCAAGCAGGTTTGGCACAGATCAATTTATCGGTTTTAAATCAATTCCGTCCATATCCAGCTGCCATCTTTAGCTTTCTGCTTATGTGGAGTTATATTGTTGTGACAGGAACGGTACTGATGTTGTTTGCTGTTCGTGGAAAAAAAGTAATTGGTTTTTTCTTTAATGTCTTATCGAATGCTGTTGGTACTGTTTTAGTAGTAATGAATTCTTCGATAATGTGGATATTTCCGTCTGCGCATATTATGTTGGCTAATCATTATGATGAATCGCTTAACATTACTTATTTTGATATAGAATACAGCTTTTTATATAGTTTTATTCTACTTGTTATTGTGATGTGGCTTGCATATAAAAGTATTAAGACTTGTTCGTTTCACACAATTGATGTAACGGAGGACTAAGATGGAATCGATCATTGAAGTTAACTCATTAAATCTGACTATAAAAAAAACAGAACTTCTACGAGAAGTAAACATTTCATTACAGGAAGGAAAGATCCAGGGTTTGAGTGGGAGAAATGGTAGCGGGAAGACTATGTTGATGAAATGCATTTGCGGTTTTGTAAAGCCGACAAGTGGGACTATTACAGTTGCTGGCAAACAAATAGGAAAAGATTGTGATTTCCCAGAAAAAGTCGGAATTATTATTGAAACACCGGGGTTTATTCCATATTATTCTGGCTATAAAAATCTGAAAATGCTCGCTGATCTAAGACGGCAGATTGGTAAAGATGAGATTAGAAATGTTCTAGAAAAAGTTGGATTAAATCCGGCTCTTAAACGTCATGTGCGAAAGTATTCACTTGGAATGCGACAGCGACTTGGCCTTGCTCAAGCAATAATGGAAGATCCTGATATACTCATTCTAGATGAACCAATGAATGGTCTTGATAAGGATGGCGTGGCTGATATGCGGAAATATCTCATTGAACTCAAAGATCAGGGAAAGACAATTTTGATTGCTTCACATTCTACTGAAGATATATCATTACTCTGTGATACAGTTCACGAGATGGACAAAGGCCGTTTATTTATATTATCGTGAAAAAGCATTGACTTTTTATAACTCTTGCGTTATAATACAAGTAGGAAGGAGTGTGATAGTTTGCACGAGATTATTTTCTATGAAGATGCCGCCGGAAACAAGCCTGTTCTGGAGTTTATACAAGAGTTACGGAGCAAAAATGGCAAAGATGCGCGGATTAGGCTGAATAAAGTGCTTGAATATATCAAAGTATTAGAAACATCAGGCACAGCCGCCGGAGAACCGTATACGAAACATCTTGACGGCGATATATATGAGCTGCGACCAATTAGCGACAGGATCTTCTTTGCCGCAGCAGTCGGAGGACGCTTTGTATTGCTGCATCAGTTTCATAAGAAGCAGCAGAAAACGCCGAAACGAGAAATCGAACAGGCGAAGCGTGAACTGAAGGATTTTCGGGAAAGGAGCGAGAAAAAATGAGCGTAACACTGAATGGTCATACTTTTACGACTTGGGACGATGTAGAAAAGGATATTTTCACACCGGAAGAGATTGCAGAAGCCAAGCTGAAAGCTGCGATCGTGGCTGAAATGGTACGAGCTCGAAAGGAAAACGGCATCACCCAGCAGGAACTTGAAAAGCGTAGCGGAGTCAGACAGCCGGTTATTGCTCGCATGGAAAAGGGCAATACTCATACGCAACTTGATACGGTTCTGAAAGTGCTTGCAGCAATGGGAAAGACACTTGCTGTTGTTCCGATCAGCGATAGCAAGACGAGCACAAGCACAAAAGCAGGAGAGATTAGGGCATCGTCATAAAACCAACAAGGGCTATCCGCTTGGATAGCCCTTGTTTTTTCTTTTCAGGTCGGTACAGTATTCTTTTTCGGTCTGCCCATTGCGGTTGAAAAGTAGCTGCCGCGCCGGTCTTGTTCTTTCAGGAAAGCAATCATCTTTTCTTTATCGCCGTCATGGTATTCATCTCCAAGCACAGAGTAGATAGCAGCGCCCATTTCGATCAGATGCTTAGTGCGGAGTTTTCGTTCTGCTTGTGACTGCTGTGCGCGGAGCTTTTTCTCCTGCTCTTTGAGCTGTTTTTGCTTTTCCTGTAATTCGGAAATGCGTTCTTCATAAGACTTTTTTTCTCTTGCCATAATGCAAGACACCCCCTTTGCAGTTATTATAGCACGAAAGCTGATGCGTGTCAAGTGAAAATGTGCGTGCAGGGTTGACGGAGCGCGTGTTTTGTGCTATACTATGTATAGCACCCTGCTAAGGGCGCACTTACACACCACACAGCAAAGCTGCATGGTGTATTCGTTCGTGCGTGAGGGCTTTGCCCCTCAACCCCACAAGGAAAGGCTTTGCCTCTCCTTGACCTCTCCACGAGGAACGGCTCTGCCTTTCCTCGACTATTCCGCAAGGACGTTCCTTCCTTGACTTCCCTTGCCTGTCTGAAAAAGAAAAGAGGTGCAGCATGGCAATCTATCATTGCAGTGTAAAGGTCGGCAGTCGCTCAAAAGGTCAAAGTGCGATTGCTGCTGCTGCATATCGTGCCGGTGAGAAACTGACCGATCACGAAACCGGTTTTGTGTCTGACTATACGAAGAAAGGCGGTGTAGTATATTCCGAAATTGCATTATGTGAAAATGCCCCTGCGGAATACGCCGACCGTCAGACACTATGGAGCGCGGTGCACCAGATCGAAAAAGCAAAAGACGCAAGGCTCTGGCGTGAGATCGAGGTTGCACTTCCGAAAGAGTTTAGCCGGTCACATCAGATTGAGACTGTCCGCGATTTTGTCAAACGCCTGACCGATCAGGGAATGTGCGCAGACTGGTCGCTGCATGATAAGGGCGACGGCAATCCCCATGCGCACATCATGCTTACGACACGAAGCATTAAGCCGGATGGAACATGGGCACCGAAAAGCCGGAAGGTCTATGATCTGGACGAGAACGGAGAGAAGATCTTCCAGAAGATCGACAAGACAGGGCGCAAGCAGTATAAGTGCCACAAAGAGGATTACAACAACTGGAATGCATCGGAGCGCGTAGAGGAATGGCGCGCAGCGTGGGCGGAATGCTGCAATGCCAGGCTGACTGAGCGTGACCGGATCGACCACCGCAGCTATGAACGCCAGGGCATCGACCAGATACCAACTGTGCATGAAGGTCTTGCAGCCAGAAAGATAGCATCCGCGGGCAGAAGATCTGACCTGATTGAAAAAAACAACGAAATCAAGCGAAAAAACAGCCTTTTGCGGTCGATTACAGCGCAGTTAAAGGCTATAGGTGAAGAAATAAAGCAGCTTGCAGCCGAACTGACCAGAGAGAGAGGGGAAGTTATCAATGCAGGAAAACAACGAATTGCCGACCTACTCGCCCGAAGACGTCGCACAGTTGATAGCGATGACAGAGGACTTGCAGACGGAGAACGAGCAGCAGAGGGAAGAATTAAGAAAGCTGCACCGTCAGCAACAGATCGCCTTATCGGACAATCAAAGACTGAGCGCAGAGCTGCAAGCAGCCATACAGGATTTGAAGGATCTGAAAGCGGAAACAGAGGAACTGCGTTCGGATCTCCGACAGGCGGAGCAGACGAACGGACAGATACAGCGGCAATTATCCGAGCAGCAAACGCTGTCCTCGCAAGTGCAGAAGCTGACGCAGCAGCTTTCCGAGAAACAGAAGCAGCTGCAAATGCTCGAAGCCAGGGCAGCGGAGCAGATGCAGCAGGCAGAAGTATTGAAGCAGGAACAGGCGCAGCGGATGCAAGCCGAGCAGAGAGCCAGGAGCGAAGCCGAGAAGAACAAGACTTTGCAGAATTTACTGGACGAATTGAGCAGAACATCAGACAGCGAGCTGCCGACAAAGCTGAACGCGCAGCTCAAAGAGAAAGACAGGCAGCTATTGAACGAGCAAGAGCAGAAAAAGCAGCTAGAGAAGAAGCTGAGCACCACAATCGCGGCGGCTTCTGCCGATAAACAAGCTCGTGACAAGCAAATATCGCTGCTTAGAACTGAACTGCAAGCCCAGAAATTCGATAAAGAGAAGTATTTGAGAGGGCTTGAAAGCCGGGAACGGGATCTCCGAAACGGTCAAGCAGCGCTCCGAAGTGACCGAGAAGCCTTTGATACTCGTGTTCAGAACAAAGCTCAGGAGATAGAAAAGGACGTAATAGCTGACTATGAAGTCAAGAAAAGAAGCTGCGAAGCGGAACGGTCACGGCTCATAGCACAGCAGAAAGCTGAAAAAGACACTATTGATGCAGCAGTAGCAAAGAAAGTCAAGGAACACACCGACAAGCTGGACGAACAGGCAGCCAAAGAACGAGCTGAACAGGACAAGAAGCACGAAAGCCGAGAAAAGGAACTGGAAAAGAACTGGAAATCACGTAACACCGCACTTACCGCCAAATATACGAGTATCATCGGATTGACCTTTTCAGTCTGTCTGATCAGCGGCATCGTGGCTATGATATGCTTTGTCACAGCGTTTGTGCACGGCTTGCTGCCGTTCATCATTACGGACGGTAAGGAGATCGGCTCCTGGATCAGCAGCGATTGGCACGCTATTTTCCGGCATCCGTTCGCATTGAAACATGCGATAGTTCCTATTTTACAGCTTTTCCTGCCGATGATATTCCTGATTGTTGTCGGAATATGGACAGCCCTGGACTTTGAGGAGCGTAAATGGGTGCTATTTGCCGATAAAGTCAGCATCATATTCATAGGGAGCGGCATCGGTATATCGTTCGTATTTGGAAAGCAGCTATCAGCGATCGGATTGAATACAGTAATGCTGCCGATCGCCGTGTATCTGCTGTATGTCCTGGCGCGGTGGCTCTTTGAAACCGGTGCCATTGACGGATTAGCCAACCTGGTGACCAGGCTGACAGATTGGTGGCATGACCTTGAACCAAACGAAAAGCAAGGCAATGCTCTCCTTGCGGTCATATTTATTATTGCAGCGATTATGGTTTACAGATGGATCACTTGAATGCGTGACGAAATCAGTATTGACAACTCGTTCAGAATATGATAGAATTATAGTGAAACAAAAGTATAATATCTGTATTGATAATATAAGCGTGCTAGAGAGGCTCTTAGAGCCTTTTCGCGTTGCGGCGTTTCTTCTTTCTTTGCGCCGCTTTCTTTCTTCTTCAAGAAAAGAAGAAAGAAAGCGGCAACGCCTGCGGCTCGTTTGTGTTTCGTTAGTGAGGTGGTCTGTATGTCTCGAAAATCCGCTGCGCTTGAGGATGTTTGGCGTGCCGGTGTTCCCTATGATTTTTTTGAAGCTCTTGGCTGTGAGCCGGTTCAGTCGATTGATCTCTATACTGATATGTTTCGTCTTGGTGACGGTTTTATTCAGAGGAATGGAGAAAAAGGCAATCTGAAGGCAAATCCAATTGCGTATTATAGGAATGAGAGTGAGCCAGCCGGTCATTTTCGGATTATGTTTGAGGATGAGTTTGACGATATCCTGCTGACTTTGCAGGACGCCGACTTTGCTATCTTGAACGGCATTACCTATTTCGGTCGAAGAAATGAGCAGGCTCACGCGAGCAAGATGTATTCGCTGATTTTCGATCTGGACGGGATTACTGAGCAGAAGCTGCGGAATTTCTTTAAGCAATGTTCTGGCGGTGTGATTCCGAGTCCGAATGATATCGTTCTCTCCGGCCATGGCTTGCATCTGTACTATATCTTTGAGCAGCCGCTGTCTCTGTTCCCGAACATTAAGCTGCAAGTTAAGGAATTGAAGTATGCGTTGACGCGCCGGATCTGGAATAAGTACACTTCGACGCTGGATGAGCCGCAGTATCAGGGGATCAATCAGGGGTTTCGTGTTGCTGGTGGAAAGACCAAGAAAGGCTGCTCGTTCGATTATTCTGTCGTTTTCCGGTATCGTAAGGAATTCTTTTCAATGGCTGAGCTGAATCAGTTTGTGCCGAAGGATAGTCAGATCGACGAGCAGAAGATC
>JAEEGH010022680.1_pt1 | contig 12846 bp, 9 predicted proteins | sample 9134181 | NCBI WGS metagenome assembly JAEEGH01 (sample SAMN16246544, study PRJNA631951) | gut metagenome | biome: gut microbiome; feature: rumen; material: DP-attached | host: Bos | place: Iran: Karaj | collected 2018-10 | reverse complement strand
TCTGTCCAAAATTTCCGTGTTACACTGCTTACAATGTGCCAAAATTAACCCTCCATTTAATAAAACAGACCATTGGTTTCTGCGGATACCGTAAGCCCCGCCTCACTCAGAGTCCTGACAAAGCGCCGTTCTATGCTCGTGTCCCGATACAGCGTGCTGAACGTAAAGGTCAGCTTGTCACCGTAGGAACAGACCGTGCCTTTCAGGAGCTGCGCCATGGATACGGCAAGCATGGCGTGAAATCCCTTAACGTACGGCTTATACTCATCCTCGATCTGGATAGCCCCCACATTTGTGACCGTCGCGGTATTAGAGTGGGAGATAAAGCGGTACGCCCAGAGCATGCCCTGGTTTTTTATGACCAGAGGCACGACCTTGGCCACGAGATTGTGCGCCATACCGGCGTTGTAGGACAGGGTCACTTCCAGATTTTCTCTCGTTATCTTTTTCTTGATGTCGGCATGGACCAGCTGCAGCACCTCTTCATAGGTATAGTCCTCCTTTTCCGGAAGGAACTCGACCGATACCATCACGAAGAAGTTTTTCGAGGTCTCGGATTTGAAATAGGGCCGCAGGTTCACGGGAATATTGATGCGGATCGGATACTTGCTCTTTCTCTGCGTCCACTGTTCGCGATAGATGCTGTAGATCAGGTCCGCCACCAGAACATCATTGATGCTGGACTCAAACTTTTTCCCGAACTCCTTCAGCTCCTTGACCGAAAGGTAGACATGGCAGACCCCAAACCGGCCTTTGCCCAGTTTTTCGCCCCGCAGGCGGAAGGCCATCTTCACGCCATAGGCCGTTCCTTTTTTCTTGCTGCGGTAATTCTTTAAGAACCCGTCATCCCGGTTAAAAGAAGTAGCGCTGGAGAGCTTGTCCCCGCCGAGGGCCTCGATGAGTTCGGGATGTCCGAGCCGCAGATACTGGCAGGCCAGTTCCTTCGCAAACGTAAAGCCTCCCATGCCGTCCGTCAGCACGTGAGATACCTCCAGGTTGATCCGCTCCTCAAAATAGGTCACCCGGAACAGGTAACTGTTATTCTTATTATCCCTGATATAACGGCAAGGATAGGTGGATTCCTCCACCACTCTCGGCGCTGGCTTTCCGTTTTCCTCAAAATAGTACCAGAACAGCCCCTGCCTCAAGCGCAGGTTGAACGCGGGAAATCGTTTCAAAAGAACGTCCAGCGCCTTCTGCAGAAGCTCCTGATCGATCGTCTCGTTCAACGTGATCGAGATCCGGTAGACGTTGGTCAGCTCCTCTCCCGCAATGACCGGGAAGATATTGGCTGTATTATCCAGCTTGTCCCAGCCGATATTGCGCTGTCTTTCCCTTTCCCTTGCCTTTTCGGCACGCATTTTTTCTTTTTCGTTTTGTTTCCTTTCCTGTTTCACACGAACAATTCCTCAAATTCAGATTTTTTCATCGGTTTCCCAAAATAGTAACCTTGAATAAATTCTGTTCCGATCTCGCGCAGTTCCTTAAGCTGTTCCTCGGTTTCCACGCCTTCCACCGTGGTCGTAAGCCCGATCGTATGCGCAAGCTCCGCCACCAGCCGCACGAACGCCGCGGAATACTTATCCTCCTGAATGTCCCGGACAAAGGAGGTATCGATCTTGATCTGATCGATCGGCAGCTCCCGGATATGGTTCAAAGAAGAATTCCCGATACCGAAATCATCCAGCGCCACCTTGACGCCGAGACGGCGGATCTCGAACAAAACGCGTTTCATCCGGCCCAGGTCAGTGACCGACATCGCCTCCGTCACATCCAGCGTCACATTTGCCGGCAGAACCCCCGTTTCACGCAGCACGCGGGCAATGGTATCCACGATGTCGCTCTGCAGGATCTGGAACATCGAAAGGTTGATGCTGACTCGAAATTCCGGATGCCCATAATCGTTCCAATACCGAAGGCTCCGGCAGGCTTCCGCCATGACATGCGCCCCGATCCTGCCGATGAGGCCAAGGTACTCTGCCATCGGGATGAAATCGGAAGGCGAGACCATACCGAGTTCCTTTGAATCCCAGCGGAGAAGTGCCTCCGCGCCCTTGCATTTATCCATTCCGTCGCGGATATCCGTCACCGGCTGATAATAGACCACAAATTCCTCGCAGTCATTTTCCACAGCCTCGCGAAGGCAGCGTTCCATGTCGGTGCGCCGGATATCGGTCATCTCAACCGAATCGTTATAATGGGAGATCCTGTTTTTCCCGCTCCGCTTGGCGTCGCTCATCGCGACATCCGCCTTGACGAACATTTCCGCAGCGGTTTCCGCGTCCTCGGGGTACCTCACCACGGCAAGGCACATGTTGCAGTAATAATCCTCGCCTTTTAAGTACCAGGGCCGGACAAACATGGCGCGGATCTCTTCCACAATGTCGTTCAGAAGATAGATCTGCAGGTTCGTCAGGAGGATCGCGAATGTATCTCCCTCCAGCCGGTAACAGTTGTTTTCGATCCCGGGGAGTTTAAGTAAGTCCTGCGCCACCTGTTTTAAGAGAAGATCCCCATAACTATGGCCGATCCCCTCGTTGATCGCCTTGAAATCATCGATATTGACGAGGATCAGCGCCCCGCCGTCTTCAGACCCCGAAGACTCCTTGATATATCGGTCCAGGGTCCGTTCGCACCGCCTTCTGTTATGAAGCCCTGTCAGAGCATCCGTATCCAGCTCCTTTTCGAGCTCCAGGATCTTCTTTTTCCGCTCGGACACATCCACGAGCGTGTAAAGGTTCACCTTGCTCCCGTCCACCCAGGTGATCGGCGTGGTGCGAAAATCGATCCATTTCTTACCTGCCGCGGAATAAACCTCCGTAAACTTATTCTCCAGCGGGATCTTTTCCGGCATAAAAAGATCCCGGATATTCTTAAGCCTCCCGCTCTCGGGAAACAGGTCCTTGAATGCCCGGTTCAAAAATAATATCTTTTCTTCGTTCGGTTCCTCCACAAACAACGCGCAGCCGGCGTTCTCCAGTACGGCTTCAAGAGAGGCATAGGAACTCGCCAGCGAATTCCGCTGGATCCTGCGTTCCAGGATGCTCTGGATGATCTGCCTGACATCGTTCAAAAACTTAATGTCAGTCACGTCCCAGATCCTGGGCCTCTTCGCTTCCATAAAGGTCAGATACATGCCGGCCTTCCCGCCGACCTCCACCGGCAGGCTCACTGCCGCGTGGATATGATATTCCTGGAACAGCCGCTCAAAATCCCCCGGTTTCACCGAATCCGAGGAGATCATATAAGGCTTGCCGGTCAGAAACGGGATCCTGTCCACCGGCACGCGCCTTACCTTTTTCATGTAGGACACACTGTTCTCATAGGAGTATTCCGCGATCATGTCCACGGTCTCCCCGTCGCGCGAGATCCGCCAGAGCCCCGCGTGCGTCAGTTCCAGATAATTCACGGCCTGTTCCAAAATATCATTCACGATGCCGGAAAAGCTGTTTTCGCTTTCCTGCATCAGCACGATATTGGTCACCGCCTCATTTCTTTTCAGTTTCCGCCGGATCTCTTCCCGTTCGTCCTCGACCCGTTTCGTCGCTTCCTCGGCAAAGATCTCGTCCATCCGCGCCGTCAGAAGCTTTTTCGACATGGTTTCCAGGAGTTCGAGCGCACGGTCAAAGTCGGAGGTAGTCGTCCTCATCAGCTTTTCCGGGAAAGCCTCATCCTCTTCTTCGCCGCCGATCACTCCCATGACGACCCAAAGTGCCACGATCGCGCCCTTAACACGGACCGCCAGCCCGCAGCAGCGGATCACGGGGTCTCCGGTCTCCGCTTCCAGCACATTTTCATAAGGAGAAGCCACAAGCCTCTGCAGCAGCGTCATGTAGGTCTCCGCGCTGATACGGGAATTCAGCCACGCCAATTCTTCCTCTCCGCCGAAAACGTCCGTCACGACACCTCGGGTTCTGGAAAAACACCGCGCATAAACATGCTGGGCCTCACAGAATTTGTCCTGTAATTCCTGCATGGCCTTTCTATCCAGCAGCGCTTCATTATATTCATCAAAAGAACCGGATTCCCGGGCTTTTTCAGATGCCATCTTGCCTATTATACCTCGATTTTATTTTTCTTCAAAAGCTCTCTTGCGCTTTCCACGGAGTCTTTTCCGGTTCTGTTCTTGATCGGCGCAAATTCTTTTTCCCTGACCACCTCATATCCGAGGCAGGTGGAAAGCTCCCGGATCAGATCCAGCACCAAGAGCTCATATTTATATCCGTTCGGTTCCTCGGGCTTCACCGGATTCCCTGCTTCGTCAAGACAGGGGACCTTTTTCTTCACGCGGTGGAACGGAAGCTGTTTTTCCAGCGCCCCCTCCAACGCCTCCCGGCGAAAGAGGTAGTTCAAGATCACGCCGTAGTTATACAGCGGCTCTCCGTTTTCATCCTTCGCGCTCTTCATCTCTTCCGTCAACTCGTAATACTCTACAACGCCAGGTTTATTGTCCATCAGGCACAACACCCCGACGCCCTCATCCGGCGCGTTCTTGCGAATGACCTTCGCGCCCGTATTCACCTTTCCTTCGATCACGGCCCCGATAAACGCAGGATCCAGGATCCTTTGTAGCACATTATCCACGGCAAACACGTTCAGCCATTCCACAGGTGACGCCTTGAAATGCGCCCCCGCCTCGCTCTTTAAGAGGCTCGGGTACCACCCGCCGTTACCGTTCGGGGAAGTCGCTAATCTGTTTTTCCCCTCCAGAAGGATCTGGCCTTCAAAATCCGTTGCCGGCGCGGTCTCCTGTTCAAAGAAGAAAACATGCGCTCCCTCATAGCCGAAAAACTCGTGTTCCGTCAGAAAATCAACGGTCTCGCGGTGATTCTTCTCGCTCGTCATGATATAAAGATCCGGATACACGCCCGCTTCCTTCACGACATCCATCAGGTTTTCGATCAGCCTCTGGAAGATAAAGACCGGCTTTGTGATCCCGATATCAAAAACGCCCTTCGGGCCGTCCGTACCAAGCCTCGTGCCCATGCCGCCGGCCAAAAGAACCGCAGCCGCCTTGCCTTCGCGGATCGCCGCAAGCCCTTCTTCTTTCCAGCGTTCGCTCTTTTCTTCGATCTCGTCGACCTTCAAAACATCGATCGGCGCGATCTTGGGCATCGACTGCCCGCCCTCATCAAAACGCGCATTAAGACACGAAAGATCAGCCTTTTCGATCTGTACGGCAAAGGCTTCCTTCTCTTCCTCCGAGAGCTCCTCCCAGAAACGCAGGGCTTTCTTCTGTCCGAGATCCTCCAGTCTTTTCAGGGCATTTTCCGTGCTCGACATGCGCATTTCTCCTTATTATTAATCAGCTGTACTTTAATCTTAGCAGACTTGCCCTGCCGTTTCAATGTTTCCGCTTTACTTAAAGAAACAAAACCTTAACCTTTCAGCCCTCTCTGCCTGAGGATCTCATACGTCAGCACGCCGCAGGCGACGGAAACGTTGAGGGATCCCAGTTCTCCACGCATCGGGACGCGGGCAATGAGGTCGCAGTGTTCCTTCACGAGGCGGCTCACGCCCTTGCCCTCGTTCCCCATGACAAGCCCCATGGGGCCGGTCAGGTCAAGATCGTACATGCTTTCCCCATCCATGTCCGCGCAGACGAACCCGTTTCCCTGCTTCTTCAGCTCTTCCATAGTCTGCACGAGGTTCCCGACCTTGACAACAGGTACGTACAGCGCCGCGCCGGCCGAAGCCTTCACCGCTGAAGCGGTGAGGAGCGCCGATCTCACCTTCGGAATGATCACGCCGTGGGCGCCTGCCACATAGGCGGTCCGGATCATCGCGCCGAGGTTATGGGGGTCTTGTACTTCATCCAATAAATAAAGAAGAGGCGCCTCCCCCCGTTCCCGGGCCAGTCGAAATACCTCTTCCATATCCGCGTATTGGGCTGCGCCGGAAAGCGCGATCACCCCCTGGTGCGCCTTCTGACCCGCCATCTCATTCAGCCGTTCCCTCGAAAGGAAGCGGACCACTGTTCCCTTTTTCTCCGCCTCTCTTAAGATCGTGCGGATCGGCCCATCCTTCAGTCCCTGCTGGACGTAAAGCTTCTCCACGGTTTTCCCGGTCCGAAAAAGCGACAGAACCTCATTCCTGCCGAACACCAGGCTCTCCGTGCTCTCTTCCTGCTCGCGTCTGTTCTTTGTGCCGTTCTCTTCCTTCATTTACCAATTCCTTTAATCAGTTTTTAATTTAATGCACGATTTAATTAGTTCCATCATGCGTTCTGTCTGCCCGTCCATATAAAGAAAGCCGATCAGAGCCTCCAGCCCTGTCGCCTTTCGATAATCGCCGACCGATGCATGCTTCGCAACCGTTGCAGGGTGCGCATTCCTTCCGCGGCGCAGCACATCCTTCTCCTCTTCCGTCAGCTCCGGAAGGATCCTGTCATACGCCTCTGCCTGCGCCTTTGCGTTCACGATCTCGGAAGTCCTGCGGTGAAACGCGTTCGGACTCATATTCTTCTCCCCGGCCACTACGGAACGCGCCACGAGCGTATAGACGGCGTCCCCGAGGAAAGCCAGCCCCAGCGGGGACATCGTGCGAAGATCCGCCTCCTTCAATGAAAACAGTTCCCGGATCTCCGAAAAGCTTAAGCCCGTTTCCATCGCACGCCTTCTCTGGTGTCTTCGAGAACGATCCCGCGGGAAAGAAGCTGATCCCGGATCTCATCCGCCCGGGCGAAGTTCTTTTCCTTCCTTGCGCGGTTCCTTTCCTCGATCAAAGCCTCGATTTCCTCTTCAAGAAGTACTTCTTCCTCTTCAGTCACTATCCCAAGTACGTCCAGAAGTGTAGTTATATTTCTTAAGCTTTCTTTTAAGAAATCGAGTGACTTTCCATCGCAATTTACGTTAAGAAATTTAATCATGTTAAAACAAGCCGAGATCGCATCTGCCGTGTTGCAATCATCCTCCATCGCTGTCTCAAACTCGGTCCGGAAACGCTCCTCCTCTTCCAAGAGTTTCTTCTCTTCCTCTGTGAGGGCTCCTTCTTCTTGGTTGTTTATCTTAAATTTAATATTTGATACTGCTGTCGTGATCCGCTCCAAAGAGGTCTTCGCCGCTTCCATCAGCTCCCGGCTGAAGTTCAGGGGGCTGCGGTAATGGGCGCTGAGCATGAAAAACCGGAGGACCATCGGGTCATACTCGTTCAAGATCTCCCTGACCGTGAAGAAATTCCCGAGAGACTTGCTCATTTTCCTGTTATCTACGTTCAGGAACGCATTATGCATCCAATAATGGGCAAAAGGCGCTCCGTTTGCTGCCTCGGACTGCGCGATCTCGTTCTCATGGTGCGGGAAGATCAGATCCTCTCCACCCGCATGGATATCGATCGTATCCCCGAGATACTTCCGGCTCATGACCGAGCACTCAATATGCCAGCCCGGCCTCCCGTCGCACCAGGGCGAGGGCCAGGAGGGTTCTCCCTCCTTCTTCGGCTTCCACAGCACAAAATCAAAGGGATCTTCCTTGCCTTCCTCTCCGGCCACGCGGATCTCCCTGTGCCCGGCTTCCAGATCCTCCAGATTCTTATGGGAAAGCTTTCCATACCCATCAAAGCTCTTTGTGCGGTAATACACGGTCCCGTCATCTGCCTTATAGGCATGGCCTTTTTCGATCAGCTTACTGATCATCTCGATCATTCCGTCGATCTCTTCGGTCGCCTTCGGATGGACCGTCGCCGGTTTCACGTTGAGCGCCTTCATGTCCTTTTTGCACTCTTCGATGTAGCGCGCACTGATCTCTTCGGAGGAAACGCCCTCTTCGTTCGCCTTTTTGATGATCTTGTCGTCCACATCCGTAAAATTGGACACATAATTCACCTTATAGCCCTTGTATTCCATATATCTGCGGAAGGTGTCAAAGACGATCATGGGCCGGGCGTTCCCGATATGGATCAGGTTATAAACGGTAGGCCCACAGACATACATGGACAGCTCTTCCGGCACGATCGGCACGAATTCTTCCGGTTTCTTCGTCAGTGTATTATAGATCTTCATTCCTTTTTCTCCAGTTTCCTCATCTTTTGTTCGAGCTCCAGCACACGGTTTATCAGCTCCGAGTTTTCCCTCTGAAGCACGGCGATATCCTCTTTCACGGGGTCCGGCAGGTGGATCTGATCCAGCTCCGAATTGTCGATCCTTACATTATCCTTCCGGACGATTCGCCCCGGCACGCCGACAACGGTGCAGTTCGGCGGCACGTCGTTGATCACAACGGAGCCGGCTCCGATCTTGCTGTTTTTCCCGATCGTAATGGATCCTAAGACCTTCGCGCCCGTGCTGATCATCACGCCGTCCTCGATCGTCGGATGGCGTTTTCCCGTCTCTTTCCCGGTTCCGCCAAGAGTCACCCCCTGGTATAACGTCACATCATCTCCAATGATCGTGGTTTCCCCGATGATCACGCCGGTTCCGTGATCGATGAAAAAGTTCTTCCCGATCGTCGCTCCGGGATGGATCTCAATATTGGTCTTCCTTGCCGCGCGCTGGCTGATCAGCCTGGCCCTAAAGTAATGCCCTTTTTCAAAGGCCTTATGCGCCTTTCGGTAGCTTCGCATGACCTGAAAGGAAGGATAAAGAAGTACTTCCCACTTGCTGCGGATCGCGGGATCCCTTTTCTTGATCAGTTCGTATGCTTCTTTCACGTCCCTAAAGATCCCCATGGTTACTGTTCCGCCTTTCGAGGGCAGCCATCACATCCGGCATTTACCGGCGCGCTTCCCTCATATAAGCTTTCGATCAGGCAGACCGCTTTCGCCGCCATTCCCTGTCCCGTTCCGGTAAACCCGAGGCCTTCCTCCGTTGTCGCCTTGATGCTGACCTGTGTCTTTGAAATCCCAAGGGTTTCCGCGATCTTTTCCTGCATCGCCCCGATATAGGGCCTCAGCTTCGGCGCCTGCGCCACGACCACTGCGTCTATGTTCCCGACGCACCAGCCCTCCTTCCAAAGGCGGTCTCCGACCTCCTTCAAAAGCAGGCAGCTGTCGATCCCGGCAAAGCGTTCGTCCGTATCCGGAAACAGGACGCCGATATCCCCGAGCCCTGCCGCGCCGAGAAGGCTGTCCATGACCGCGTGCGTCAGAACGTCCGCGTCCGAATGCCCGAGCAGCCCCTTCTCATAGGGAACGGTCACGCCGCCCAGCACTAAAGGCCGGCCTTCCACCAGTTTATGCACATCATATCCAATTCCGATTCTCATGGAAAAACCCCCATATAAGAGGAGGAACCGCCAACTTTTGGGGAAATTGGCGGTTCGTAAGGGGAGAGTTCTAAAAAGTAAAATCTACTTTTTATGCTCCCACTATACCAAATACCTTTTAAGAAAAAATATAAAAACTGTTACAGTTTTATGAATTTTACTTTTAATTTATGGAAACACCGATTTTACGCCAACGCTGCGGTGATGATCGCCATCGAATACACCTCTGCCGCGTTACAGCCGCGGGAAAGGTCGTTGATCGGAGCGTTGAGGCCCAGAAGGATCGGTCCGTAAGCCTCAAAGTGGCCGAGGCGCTGGGCGATCTTATACCCGATATTGCCGGCGTTGATGTCCGGGAAGATGAAGGTGTTCGCTCTTCCGCCCACAGGGCTGTTCGGGCATTTCGTACTTGCCACCTTCGGAGACACGGCCGCGTCAAACTGCATTTCCCCGTCGATCACAGTATCGGGATAAAGCGCTTTCGTCCGGTTTGCCGCGTTTCTCATCTTATCGACGGTCTCCCCCGTGCCGGAACCCAGCGTGGAATAGCTTAAGAACGCAACCTTCGGATCGATCCCGAAGATCCGCGCACACTGCATGGTCTCCCCTGCGATCTCCACCAGGTCGTCTTCGCTGGGGTTGATGTTGATCGCGCAGTCCGCCATCGCAAGCACTTCGTTGTCACCGGTCGCGGACGGGCGGATCAGGATGTATACCGAAGAAACGATCTTGTTTTCCGGTTTGGTCTTAATGAGCTGCAACGCGGGACGGACCGTGTCCGCCGTTGTATAGGTCGCGCCGCCGAGAAGCGCGTCGGCATAGCCCATCTTGACGAGCATCGTACCGAAATAGTTGGCCGACTTCAGCATCTCTCTGGCCTTTTCCGGTGTCATGCCCTTGTTCTTCCGAAGCTCCACAAAGAGATCGACCATCGTGTCAATCTTTTCAAAATTCATAGGATCGATGATCTCCGCGCCGCGGATATTGAATGCGGAGTCCTCCGCCGCCTTCTGGATCTCGTCCTGATTTCCGACCAGTACCGGGCTTAAGAAAGTGCCGGCCAGCAGGCGGGATGCCGCCTCCAGGATCCTGGGATCCGTCCCCTCCGTAAACACGATCTTTTTCGGGCTCTTTCTAAGCTTGTCGATCATCATTCCAAAACCGTAACTACCCATTTTTCTCCCCCTGTTCTGTCAAAAAGTTTGACTGTTTAATATTTTTATTTTAGCAGAATCGTCAAAAAATACAAGGTTAGACAATATCATCTCTCAGGTCTTCACTCACTTCTGCCAGCTTCACAACATGCGGTTTCTTGCGATAGAAGATGTCGTAGAGGACGGGTACGATGAAGAGCGTCATGAGCGTGGCGTAGAGGAGGCCGACGGCGACGACGATCGCCATATCCTTACTCATCTCGTTTCCGGCATCCTGGCTGAAGACCATGGCGAGCATCGCGAGGATCGTGGTCAGCGCGGTCATCATGATCGGCCGCATTCTGGTCTTGCCGGTTTCGATCAGCGGTTCCCGTTTTTCGTAACCGTGCACCCATAGCTTGTTCGTGTAGTCGACGAACACGATTCCGTTGTTCACGACGGTTCCCATGAGGACGAGGAAGCCCATCAGGGAGACTAAAGACATCTGAGAGCCGTAGATGAGCATGCCCATCAAGCCGCCGGTGAAGGCCAGTGGGACCGTAAAGATCACGATGAAGGGGCCGAGAAGGCTCTGGAACTGTGCTACCATCACGAGATAAATGAGGATCGCGCCGACCACCATGAGAAGCCCCATCTGGCTCAGCATATCCATCGTATTCTCCACCTCTCCGCCGAAGGACCAAGAGGTGCCTTCGGGGAAGGTCATGGTTTTCAGCTTCTCTTCCAGCCCTCTCCTTAAGAGCATGACGAACTGCCCTTCTTCCGTTTCCGCCGTGACCGTGATCATGCGGCTTCCGTCCGAACGGTTGATCTCGGAGATGCTGTCCTCCATTTCGATGCGCGCCACGGACCGGAGCGTGTGCTCCACGGTTTCGGTCGTGCCGTCGTCCTTCTTCTTTTCCTCTTCAAAGGTCAGCTCCAGAAGGTTTTCCTTCGTCAGCGGATCCGTTTCGTCGATGATGACCACATCCATATCGCGGTTATCGATGGAAAGCGTCACCGCTGTCTTTTCCGTCGCAAGCTCGTCTGAGATCAGCTGGTAGAGCTGCGCCGTGGTCGTGCCGTATCTCCTTGCCTTATCGCGGTCAATGACGAGATGGATCTGGGGTTCTGTCTGATCCAGGCCGTTCTCCACCTTCGTAAAGCCCGGCACCTCTTTGACCGCATCCATGATCATCTCCGAGGCTTCCTTCAGAGAATCCATATCCTTGCCCGAGATGTTGATCTCGAGGCCGCTTCCGAGCATGGCGGACATCTCGCCCATCATGGAGTTCGTGACCGATACGTCAACGCCGGTGTTTTCAACGGCAAGATTCAGGTTCTTCACAAGCTCATTCAGCTCGTCGATCGTATCCCATTCCGCGTCAGGAATGATATAAGCGGAGATCATGTGATAATCCGAATCCCCCTGGGAAGAAAGGAAGGAACCGGAAATGCCTGCCGCGCTGTCTCCATCCATCGCGCCGATGTAGGCCACACCGGGAACGCTCGTGATCGCGTCCACGATCTGATCCGCCTTTTCGTAAGCCTCCTCCTGATCCATCTCCTCCGGGAGCTCCGCGCTCAGCGTGATCTGTTCCGACCCGGCATCCGGCAGAAGCACGATCCCCATCGAGATCACGGCATAGCCGCAGATCACGAGAAGCGCAACCGCAATGCCCAGCGGCACGAACTTGAAGCGCAGGCAGAAAGCGAGGATCGCGCCGTAGAAATCCTGGATCTTATCAAAGATCTTATGCTCCTTCGGCTTCGCTTTTTGCAGAAGCCCCGCGCCCATCACCGGCACAACGGTCATGGCGACGATCAGAGAAGCCACCAGCGCGTAAGTGATCGTCAGGGAGAACGGAAGCATGAGCTGCCGCACAAGGCCTGAGGTAAATACGATCGGGAAAAAGACGCAGACCGTGGTCAGGGTAGAGGAAATGATGGCGCCCGCCACCTGTTTCCCGCCGTGAACGGCTGCATCGGGGGCAGAAAGCCCCTTATATCGGAGCCTGTAGATATTTTCTATGACCACAATGGAATTGTCCACCAACATACCGACGGCCAGCGATAGCCCGAATAAGGACATCATGTTGATGGAAAGGCCCGTGAAATACATGACGACCAACGCCGTCAGCATGGAGAACGGGATCGAGAAGGCCACCACAAGCGTCGGCCGGATATCCATAAGGAAGATCGCCAGGATCAGGATCGCCAGGCCCGCGCCGATCAGCATGCTCTTAAAAATAGACTGGATGACCATGTCGATATAGTCGCCCTGATCCACAAGCGGCACGACATGAAGACCCGGATACTCCTCCTCCAGGTCATCGATCACTGCCTGCACACGGTCTGAAACCACGGATGTGCCGGCCGTGCTTCCCTTATAGATGGAAAGAAGGACGCCACGGTCTCCGTTGACTCTCGCATAGGAATCACCGGCATTATCGGTGCGCTCGATATCGGCAACGTCTTCAATGCGCACATCACCCACGCCTTCCGGACTGACC
>JAEEGH010022675.1_pt1 | contig 12849 bp, 10 predicted proteins | sample 9134181 | NCBI WGS metagenome assembly JAEEGH01 (sample SAMN16246544, study PRJNA631951) | gut metagenome | biome: gut microbiome; feature: rumen; material: DP-attached | host: Bos | place: Iran: Karaj | collected 2018-10 | reverse complement strand
TGCGGTCAAACCGGCTCTGGTCGGTTCAACAGGCGTTTTCTGGGATACTGTCGTCGTCTGTCTGATGACGGGTCTGGTCATCGTATCCAGCATCATCGGCAACGATTCGATCAGCTGCATCCTGGCTGACGGATCAGTGATATCGGGTTCAGGCCTGGTCTCTGCCTGCTTCAATCAGATCCCGATCCTGGGCAAGCCGCTGCTGACTTTCGGCATCATCACGTTTGCCTACTCGACGATACTGGGTTGGTCTTACTATGGCGAGAACTGCATCAAATATTTATTTGGCAAGAAAGCGATCCGGATCTATCAGGTCTTATGGATCATCGTCATCTTCATCGGCGCGATCGCTTCGGAAGGCGCAGTCTGGACTCTGGCCGATATCCTGAATGCGGCCATGTGCATCCCGAACGTCATCGCTGTCCTCATGCTGAGAAGCGTCATCGCAAAGGAGACTGAGTACTATCTCTATGGCGGCCGGCTTGAGGAAGCCGATCCCGAGCTGGAATAACGATATTCACCTGCTTTTCATAATCGGCAGGTAAAATGAAAGTATGGAAAAGAAGAATGTGTTGTTTCTGCTGACTCCCAAGGCGCATGTCGCATGTCTGAGCGAGAACATGAATGGCAGACAGGCCCTGGAGAAGATGAGGGCACACGGTTTTACGGCTTTGCCTCTGCTGTCGGAGAACGGCGAGTATCTGGGAACGATATCCGAAGGTGATCTTCTGTGGTTTATCGTGAAAGAAAACGGGATCTCCATGGAGGATCTGGAAAAAGTGAAGATCAGGGAACTGATCTCCAAGGAAGTACCGGCGGTCAAGGTCGATGCCGATGTGAGCGAGCTCGTCTCGCAGATCATGAACCACAATTTCATACCGGTCGTGGACGATAGGCGTGTGTTCATGGGGATCGTGACCAGAAGAAGAGTCATACAGGAATTGTCAGAACAATAAGAAAAGCTCACACCAGGTGGTGTGAGCTTTTATCTAGGCTTTGTTTTTGCGATCCATCAGATCATAACATTCCAGAGCGATCGCCGCCAGGATCACGATGGCTTCGATATAGACGTATGCCGGGATCAGAGCGAAGATCCTGTTGAGCGCGACCAGCAGGATGAGCACGAAGGCGATGATCTGGTAGATGCCATTCCTCTTCTCGTTTTGGATAGGGGCTGTGTTCTGCGCGCTATCTTCGTCGTCCTCGCTGATGAATTCGACCAGGTCGGCTGATGTGATGACACCGACGATCTTGTTGTTGTCCTTATCCAGGACAGGGATGGAATCTTCGGAGTAGTCAGCCAGAGTTTCGATGGCTTTGTCAGTGATCTTCTCTGTATCATAGACGAAAGGATATGAGAGGATGATCTTTTCATCGAGATCTTCATCTTTCTTGGTGATCAGGAGGTCTCTCAGAGTCAGAGCACCGTAGAACTGATCGTCCTTGATGATGTAGAGCGTTTCGATGTTGTCGTTTTCTTCAGCTTCTTCGATCAGCTGTTCGATCGACTTCTTGATGCCGATGCCGTATTCCAGCGTGATGTAGTTGGTGGTCATCAGGGAACCGAATTCATCATCATTGTAGGACTGAATGAGCTGGATGTCGCTCTTGTATTCCGGTTCGATGAGATTGATGATCTGTTCGGCTTTCTTTTCATCCAGACCTTCCAGGATATCGATGGCATCGTCGGCATCCATCTCTTCCAGGATGTCGGCAGCACTTTCGTTTTCCAGTTCGGCGAAGTATTTGTCGACGTCTTCATCCAGGTATGCGAAGATCCTGGATGTCGCTTCGATGCCGATCGCTTTATAGAGTCTCTTTCTTTCTTCCGGAGAAAGGTAGGTCAGCGCATCGGCGATATCGTTGTCGTGGTAATTGGTAAGAGTCTGGGCGAGGAGTTTTGAATTCTTCGTCTTGCGGATCAGATCAAAGATCTCCTGGGTATAATTCCTTTCTTCAATGTTTTCTTCCAAGATCTTATCTTCCATTTTTCTTTCTCCTTTCAGATCCATTTCTCATATCTGGATATGAAGATGTTCTTGATGATCTGTGTGATCACCAGATAGACGACCATGAGGATCACCAGCCAGAGGATGTAGGTATATGGCAGTGGTGACATATCCAGGATGTAGGCGATATCTGTGAGACCCAGGATCAGTGTGATGATCACGATCGCTGAGGTCGATATGAGCAGTTCTTTTCCGGCTCTTCCGGATATGAACGGCAGCTTGTGTGTCCTGATCGTATGAATGACCAGCGTCTGCGAGATGACACCAAACATGAACCAGCCGCACTGGAAGGATTCAGCTTTTTCGATGGAGTTGTAGCCGAATACGAACCAAAGAACAAGGAAGCACAGGATGTCCAGCAGCGTGGAGGTCAGACCGAAGTAGACCATGAACTGTTTGAGAGATCCGATGTCCCATTTCATCGGTTTTTCGATGTATTCTTTTTCGACATTGTCATATGGCATGCCAAACTGTGCAAAGTCGTTGAGGATGTTCTGGACCAGGATGTGGACCGGTTTCAGCGGCAGGAATGGAAGTGCCAGGGAGGCGATCAGAACGGAGATCATGTTGCCGAAGTTTCCGGATATCGCCATTTTGAGGTATTTGTTCATGTTGGCGAAGGTCCTTCTTCCTTCGATGACGCCTTCGTCCAGAACGTTCAGGTTCTTTTCCAGAAGGATGATGTCTGCAACTTCCTTGGCGATATCGACGGCTGTGTCGACTGAGATGCCGACGTCTGCCTGTTTCAGAGGTGGTGCGTCGTTGATGCCGTCACCCATGTAGCCGACCACGTGGCCGAGATCCTGATAGGTCTCGACGATGCGTTTCTTCTGCAGCGGATTGAGTTTGGCGAAGAGCTGCGCCTTGCGGCAGGCGTTCTTCAGCTGTCCGTCGTTCATCATTTCCACTTCCGATCCGTTATAGGAATAGGTGGTATCGATGCCGATGCGGTTGCAGATGTTGATGGCAACAGCCTGAGAGTCACCGGTGAGGACGACGGTCCTGATGCCGTTGTTCTTCAGCGCTTCGATCGCTTCCGCTGCCGATTCTTTTGGCGGATCCAGGAAGCCGATGAAACCTAGCAGGACCATGTCCTTTTCGTCATCCGATGAGAAGGCATCGACATCCGGGATCTCATTCTTCTGTGCGACAGCGATGACACGGATGCCTTCGGCGCCGTTGTCTTCCGAGATCTTATAGGCGTTTTTCATGAGTTCTTCATTCATCTGTCTGACTTCACCGTCGATCTCGACATAGGCGCAGCTGGCGATGATCTCATCGACTGCGCCTTTGGAGATCAGCTGTCTTTTAAGCTTGCGGTCACGCAGGACGACCGACATCTTTCTTCTGGCGAAGTCGAACGGGATCTCATCTTCTCTGACATAGGACTTCTTGAGATAACCCAATCCTTCTTTTTCGCCGCGGGCGATGATGGCTCTGTCCATGAGGTTCTTGAGTCCGGTCTGGAAGTAACTGTTGAGGAAGGCGTGTCTCAGGATCCTGATGTCTTCCTTTCCGGTCGCATCCAGGTATTTCTCCAGGATGATCTCATCCCGTGTCAGCGTGCCGGTCTTGTCGGTGCAGAGGATGTCCATCTCACCGAAGGTCTGAATGGAACCGAGGTGCTTGACGATCGTCTGTTTCCTGGACATGGAGATGGCGCCGATCGCCAGAGAAGAGGTCATCATGACCGGCAGCATTTCCGGCATGATGCCAACGGCGATGGTGATCGCGAAGATGATGGAGTCCAGAAGGTTGTTCTTGGTGAAATAGTTGGTCAAAAAGATGACCGGGATCATCACCAGCATGAATCTGATCAGCAGGCTGGTGATGGATTCCATGTTCTTATCGAAGACGGATTTTTCTTCAACGCTCTGCAACGTCTTGGACATGTTTCCGAAGTAGGTGTCATTGCCCGTCAGAATGACGATAGCGCGGGCGGAACCGGATACGATATCGCAGCCCATGAAACCGATGTTGCTGAGGTCGGTGATATTGTCGCCTTCGCGATGATCGGAGTACTTCTCGACCGGCTGGGATTCTCCGGTCAGCTGTGCCTGATCGACGAAGAGGTCCTTTGTTTCGATGAATCTGACGTCTCCCGGGATCAGGTCTCCCGAGCCCAGTATGACCAGGTCGCCCGGCACGCATTCTTCGATGCCGATCTGCATCTTCAGGCCTTGCCTGATGACGTTGACTTTGGTGATGATCATTTGCTGCAGGGCTTTGGCGGCAGCGTCGGATTTCTGTGATTGAACGAAGGAAACGGCGGAGGAAATGGCGACGATCACGATGAGCATGATGATCGTGGCATATGACGGCGTTTCCGGAAGGACGACATCGGTAAAATAGCTGACACCGATGACGGCCAGCAGGACGATGTTGAATGGATTGATGATGGATTCTTTCAGACGGTAGAAGAGAGAATCGTGATTGTCGGTCTGTATCTTGTTGGGACCGTACTTCTCCTGACCAGCTTCGATCTGTGTCGCGTTCAGGCCGTCGTTATTCAATGAAAAATGATCGAAGACTTCTGCCTGGGACATCAAAGAAAAAGATGTCAGGATATCGTCGACTTTTCTTACGTTATTCATTTTTCTGATATTGGTCATATAAAAAGCCTCCCTGATGGGCGGCTTTCGGGGCATGATTGAAAAGATAGTCCGCTTGAGCCGCCTCTAATTCTTCATTCTCGATATAGGAACTTCAGCAACTTCCATACGAAAAACCTTTCTTCATTTTTATGATATCATACAGATTACTTGAAAATAGTAAAAATCGGAACAAAAAAGAGGAAAAAAAGAGTCTTCATTCAGTCATTTTTTTGTTGAATTATCCGTTCAAATAACCTATAATAATAACTGCCTTATTTTTACATTTTAAGCCCCGGAAACTTAAAAGGAGAAAAAATATGCGTCAGACAACTATGCTGAAACCAGCAGAAGTTAAAAAAGACTGGTATGTAGTTGATGCGAGTGGAAAGACTCTCGGCAGACTTGCTACACAGTGTGCAGCGATCATCAGAGGCAAACACAAGCCATCTTACACACCGAATGTCGACTGCGGCGATTACGTGATCATCGTCAACGCTGCAAAGGTCGTCTATACAGGCGATCAGGAAAATAAGAAGACTTACTACCACCATTCAATGTACCCGGGAGGGTTAAAAGCAAGAACGATCGGACAGATGAAGAGAGACTATCCTGTAGAGTTAGTGGAAAAAGCAGTCCAGGGTATGCTTCCACACAACAAACTGGGTGATCGTATGAGAACTCATTTGTATGTCTACGCAGGCGCTGAGCATCCTCACGCCGCTCAAAAGCCAATTGAGCTCAAATAAGGAGAAAATCAATGCCTAAAAAGAAAACGAACGTAAGTTACCTTGGTACAGGAAGACGTAAATCTTCCGTTGCCCGTGTCTATATGACACCGGGTACCGGCAAGATCATGGTCGGTGAAAAAACTCTTGAAGAATATCTTCCGCAGGAAATCTTAAGAATGGTAGTAAAATCTCCGTTGGTCGAGACGGGTACAGATGGTCAGTATGACATCTTTATCAACGTTTACGGCGGCGGTATGACAGGCCAGGCCGGTGCAATGAGACATGGTATCTCCCGTGCACTGCTGGAAGTCGGCGAAGACTTCAGACCTGTCTTGAAGAAAGCAGGCTTCTTAACTCGTGATTCTCGTGCTAAAGAACGTAAGAAGTATGGTTTAAGAGGAGCTCGTAGAAGACCTCAGTACTCAAAGCGTTAATTTTCAAAGAATTACGTCAAAAGCATCCTTCTGGGATGCTTTTCTTTTTGGTACATTTTAATTCGTCATGGCCTTTGTAAGGATCCTGCTATCCTATAATTGAATTGGAAAAAAGGAGATAATGATATGCCAAAGATCAAAGCAGGAGACAGATTTCCGGAATTCACGTTCCAGACCGCTTACGAAGGCGAGTTCAACAGCCTGGAAGCTCTGAAGGGCAAGACCGTATTCTGGGTCTTGCGTTACATCGGCTGTACCGTGTGCCGCTACGATGTCCACCTCATCGCTCAGCGTTACGATGAGTTCAAGGAAAAAGAGGCACAGGTCTTCGTGGTGATGCAGAGCGATTAGCAGCATGTCCGCAAGGATCTGGAGTCCACGGATACGAAGCTTCCATTCCCGATCGTGACCGATCCTGAACAGAAGATCTATCAGCTTCTGGAGATCAGGCCTGCCAGCAGCAGGGAGGAGATGATCGAGGGTGTCCTTGACCGGCTCAAGGAAAAAGGAGCCAAGGCAAGGGAAGCCGGTTTCTCGCATGGTGATTACGAAGGAAATGAGCAGCAGTTGCCGGCCATGTTCATCGTCAACGAGGACGGTATCGTAGAATATGCCAATTATGCAAAGAACATCATGGACATGCCGACTGTCGATGAGGTCCTGAACATCTTGTAGGATTTTATTACATGAAGCCTTCGGTCTGCGAAGGCTTTTTTGTATGATATAAATAAGGAAAACAATATGGGATATGTGGATGCGCATTGTCATCTGGGTTCAAGGCACTTTGATGACGATCGGAGCGAAATGATTGGACGCATGCAAGAGTCTGGCGTGGATAGGGCGATCATGATCTGCTGCAGCAGGCATGACCTTGATCACTGCCTGAAACTCAGGGAAGGGTTTCCCGGTTTTAAGCTGGCCTGGGGCATCCACCCGCAGGACCTTGAGGATGAACATGATGATGACAGGCTCGTTCGTTTTGAGAAAGACCTGCTCGAAGCACAGGCGGATATGATCGGTGAGATCGGTCTGGATTATTATTCCCATCCTCATACAAAGGGATCCCAGATCCGTTTCTTTGAAAAGCAGCTGGAAATGGCGGTGAAATATGATCTTCCGGTCGATATTCACATGCGCAAGGCCAGCAACGATACGCTGCAGATCCTGAAAAAGTATCCGGTCCGGGGCATCATCCACAGTTTCAGCGGTTCCGTTGAGATGGCGAGACTTTTTCTGAAGGAGGGATTTTATGTCTCCTTTGGAGCCAGCATCCTTTTCAAGGGAGCCAGAAGACCGGCGCAGGTCATTGCCGATATGCCTTTGGATCGTCTGCTGATCGAGACGGATGCGCCTTATCAGAGCCCGGTGATCGACCATCGACATGAACCGGCGGACGTGATCAGGATCTACGAGGCGATCGCTCAGGTGAAGCAGATCTCTGTGGAGGAGCTGCAGAAGATCGCAGCGGATAATTTCGATCGGATCTTCGTGAAAGCGTGACGGCGGGTATGCCGTCACTTTTTTGTTAGAATGGTCATAAAGGCGGTAAATATCATGGATGAAAAAGAAATCAGACAGTTGATCGAAGAAGGAAGGGCCCATCTCAGGACCGGCTATTCCGAAAACAGCTACCCGGATTATCAGACGGATCAGCAGCTGAAGAGGCCTCAGCCTCCTCTGGTCAAGGCACCGATGAGGCAGGAAGCGATCGATCTGCCGATGGATTTTGAGGGCATCGAGATCGAGACCGATTTTCTGACGATCGTCAACAGGCGCAGTTCGCATCGCGTTTATACAGAGGAAGAGATCTCCTTGAAACAGCTGTCCTATCTGCTTTGGTGCATGCAGGGCGTCAAGGAGATCAGAGGCAGAGCTTATGCGACTTTGCGCACGGTGCCTTGCGGGGGTGCCAGACATCCTTTTGAGACCTATATGGCGCTCAGAAAGGTAGAGGGTCTCCAGGACGGTCTCTATCATTATCTGCCGATGGGCCATAAGATCGAGTTCCTTGGCCCGCTTGAAGATCTCAAAGGCTTCATGGGTGCTTCCCTGATGGGACAGGTATGGGCAGCCAAAGCCAACATCATCTTCTATTTTTCGATCGTCTTCTACAGGTCGGAATGGCGTTACGGCATTCATGCCCACAGAGGTCTGATGACAGATGCCGGCCACATCACGGAGAATCTCTATCTGGCCTGCACAGCGCTTGGCATTGGAGGCTGTGCGATCGGCGCTGTTGACGGAAAGCTTTGCGATGAGGTCTTCGGTCTTGATGGCGAGGAAGAAAGCATCGTCTATGCGCAGCCTGTCGGTACGGTATGCGATCAGGACAAGGATAAGGAACAGGATTTCTATGCTGTTGTGAAGGAACAGGATCTATAGGAATTGAAAAGATTTTCATAATAATGGTTTTTGTAACAAAAAGTGATATTTTTTCAAATTAATATCACTTTTTTAAATTGTGGAAGGATATATGCCGGTGCTAAAATGAAATGGATTTTTGTTTCAGGGGGTATATATCATATGAATATCACGTTCATGTTGGTACTGTGTATCATGACGGGCGTTTTGGCTTTTGCCTATGCCGTCTATCTTTACAGGTGGGTCAGATCTCAGCCGCAGGAAAATGCAGTGATCCGGAAAGTCTGCGGACTGATCCAGATGGGTGCGAGGACTTTCCTGAACAAGCAGAACCAGATCCTCATCGGTTTTGCGGGCATCGTCGCACTTGCGATCCTGTTGTTCCTTCCTAAACCATTCTGGAAGGGTTCGTTCAGTGAAAACCTGGTCAATGCGATCGCCTATATCGGCGGAACGCTGCTCTCCGCTTTGAGCGGGAAGATCGGGATCGAAGTTGCAACGATCGCTAACGGAAGGAGCGCCTATGCGGCAAAGACGGATCTGAAGTCTTCTTTCATGGTCGGTTTCAGGGGCGGAGCGGTCATGGGCATGGCTGTCGTCGGTGCCTGTGTCCTGGGCGTATCTTTAGTCTATCTGCTGACGGGCAACACGCAGACTGTTCTGTGTTTCTCGCTCGGCGCGAGTTCCCTGGCTCTGTTTGCCAAGGTCGGTGGTGGCATCTTTACCAAGACCGCCGATATCGCAGCTGACCTGACAGGCAAAGTCGAACTGGGCATCCCGGAAGATGACCCACGCAACCCGGCCGTCATCGCCGATAACGTCGGTGACAACGTGGGCGATGTTGCGGGAATGGGTGCAGACCTTTTCGACTCCAATGTCGCTTCTTTGGCGGCTGCTTTGGTCATTGCCCAAAAACTGGATTCCATTTCTTCCTTTAACAACAATGTCATCACGGTCTTCTGCTATGCCGGTCTGGGCCTGCTGGCTTCTTTGATCGGCGTCGTGACGGCTAAGATCGGCAAGAACGGCAATCCGACGGGAGCGCTGAACTCCAGTACCTACGTGACGACCGGTATCTATGCGATCATGACCGCAGTGGCAACGGCGCTCTTCCACTTCTCGTGGCGGATCTGGGCAGCCTGCATACTTGGCCTGCTTGTGGGCGTCGTCATTGGCATCACGACCGATTACTTTACGGATGACAGCAGGAAGCCTGTCCACAATGTGGCACATGCGTCAAAAACGGGACCTGCTTTCACGATCCTTTCCGGTATCTCTTATGGATTCCTGAGCGCTTTGCCGGCTCTGGTGGGCACAGGTGTTTCTACGATGATCTCCTACAAGCTCTGTGAGGGCATCGATCCGGCTCTTTCTTCCGAATATGCGCTTTTCGGCATTTCGATCGCGGCAGTCGGCATGTTGTCGATCGTGGGCATGATCGTTTCCAATGATGCCTATGGTCCGATCGTGGACAATGCCAGAGGTCTGGCGGAGATGGGTGGTCTGGGCGATGAGGTCCTGGAGATCACGGATGAACTCGATTCAGCCGGCAATACCGTCAAAGCCATCACCAAAGGCTTCTCGATCGCGGCTGCCGGTCTGACAGTCATTGCCCTCCTAGGTACCTTTATGTCCGAGGTCAATGATGCCGCAGCTTTGCTGGGAATGGAGAAACTGAGCGGTTTCGACGTCATGGATCCGCTGGTCTTCTTCGGCATGCTGGTGGGGGCAGCGATCCCGGCCGTCTTCTCGGCGATGCTGATACTGGGTGTCAACAGGAATGCCCAGAGGATGGTCGAGGAGATCCACAGGCAGTTCAACACCATCGAAGGTCTCAAGGAAGGAAAGTGCGATCCGGAATACAACCGCTGCATCGATATCGCGACTTCAGGTGCGATCAGGGAACTGATCCCGGCCGGAGCCAGTGCGATCCTGTCGACGATCGTGGTCGGTCTTGTCGGCGGTGTCAAGGCGATCGGCGGCTTCCTGGTAGGCAATATCCTGAGTGGTCTGCTGCTGTCGCTGTTCATGTCCAACTCCGGTGGTCTCTGGGACAATGCGAAGAAATTCGTTGAAGCCGGAAACGAAGGCGGAAAAGGTTCGGAAGCGCATAAGGCTGCTGTCGTGGGGGATACCGTAGGCGATCCATTCAAGGATACGGCCGGTCCGAGCATCAATACGCAGATCACCGTCGTCTCTTTGATCGCATCGCTGCTGTCCACTCTGTTTTTGACGATGTCACTGTTCAAATAGTACAGAATGAATAAAGAAGCCGTCTTGAACGGCTTCTTTTCATTTATATCGGTAATTGGCTGGATAGAGGTTCTTCAGTATCCCTTTGTTCACTTTGCCAAAGCCAAGCGGGAATCCGTCGACGCATACCAGGACGGTATCTTTGGCATACTTGTCTTTGACATCCAGTGTTTCGCATTTCAGATATTTGATGACCCTTTGATCGTCGAGATCCAGATCCAGGACATTATCGTATTCTTTTGCTTGGAGGGCCATGGCCAGCGCCTGGGAAGGGTCGAACCTGTCGTGGTGGTAAAGACCCAGATAGAGACCTGAACGTAAGACACGCAGTCCTTTGAGATCGAGCCCATGTCCTGTTTCAAAATAGAGCTTGTCTTCCCGCCTGAGACATCGGCCGGAAGGTAGTCCCATCGAGATATGTTCCAGAGAGACTCCGCTTGTACCAGGAGGAGTTTTCTTTTTCTTTTCGACCCTGTCGCCTTTCTGAAGGAGGGCGACGAAGTGACCTTCACCGGCGATCCTGTGAGGGTAGAGCCGGACGCAGTTTCTTGTGTTTTCGCTGAGACCTTCTTTAAATCCTTCGTACTTTTTTAAGGGGAGGACTTTCAGTTCAGGGCAGATGCTGAGGGCGTATTCGATGACTTCTTCATCTTCTTTCGGTGAGAAGGTGCAGGTGGAATACAGGATCATGCCGCCAGGTCTGCACATATCGATGGCGGAGGTGATGATCTGTTTCTGTATCGGCGCGTAGAAGCTGTTTCCTTTTTCCAGCCAGGATCTGATCAGGTCGTTTTCCTTGCGGAACATCCCTTCACCTGAGCATGGGGCATCGATGAGGATCTTGTCGAAGCATTCATGAAAGCGGTCGATCCTGCTGATGTCTTCAGCCATGACGACCGCGTTCTTGACACCCTGGTTTTCAAGCGTTTTGAGAAGGACCTGTGCCCGGCTGATGGAAATATCATTGGCGAACAGCGTGCCGCTTTCTTTCAGTTTGCAGGCGAGCTTGGACGATTTGCCGCCAGGTGCGGCGCAGCAGTCCAGGACGAGATCGCCTTCTTCGATCTCGAGAGCCTGAGCCGGATACATGGCGCTCGGTTCCTGAAGGTAGTAGAGACCGGCGAAGTAATAGGGATGTTTGGCCGGCCTGTCTTCCTCTTCGTAGTAGAAACCGTCATCGGTCCACGGTATGGGAGTCAGATGAAAAGGATTGATCTTCAGAAAGTCTTTGACGGAGATCTTCAGCGTGTTGACCCGCAGGCCATAGACCCTCTTTTCTTCAAAACTGTTCAGATAGGCATCATATTCGCCTTTGAGCAGTTCTTTCATCTGTGCCAGATATTCTTCAGGAAGTTTCAGCATATCTTCAGTGTATAGAAAAAACGGTTTTTTCGCAAAACAGTGAGGAAAATCGCTTTTTCCTGCCTATTATGTATGGGAGGTTTCGATGAAATGTTCAAGATGCGGAAATGAGGATCCGGCTTATTTCTATAAAGGTTCGAGGGGCTATTACTGCCGTAAGTGCGTGAAGTATTCCAGAGTCCTGCTGGAGGAGGAACTGAAGAGTTTTGATTATGAGATCGGATACGATGCGGATGAGTATCGGCTAGCATATGATCTGACAGATCAGCAAAAGGAAGCTTCCGGCCGTTGCCTGAAAGCTCTGGAGAAGGGGGATGTACTGCTGCACTGCGTCTGCGGGGCGGGAAAGACGGAGATCGTCGTTGCCAGTATCGCCGCCTATCTTGGAAAAGGCCTGAAGGTGGCTTATGCGATCCCACGCAAAGAAGTCGTCATCGAATTGAGCGAAAGATTCAAAGCGATATTCCCCAAGGCAAAGATCACGTCGGTCTATGGCTCTCATCACGAGGAACTGAGCGGCGACCTGATCGTCTGCACCTGCCATCAGCTCTACCGCTATTATCGGACTTTCGACCTGCTGATCCTGGATGAAGCGGATGCCTTTCCGCTGAAAGGAGATGAGACCCTCTTTCAGATCGCACTCAATTCCTGCAAGGGGCGTATCATCTTCTCCACAGCGACGATCGATGCGCAGCTTCAGAAAGCCGTAAGGCTCAGGCGTGCAGAGACCGTTGAACTGTTCGTGAGACCGACGGGCAGGCCTTTGAGTGTTCCCAGACTGATCGTGTCCGACCGCATCCTGTCGTACGTCCTTCTGATCATTCTTTTGTGGAGAAGCAGCAGACAGTGCATCATCTTCACGGAAAACCGCAGAGACTGCAGATCCTTATATCGCATCTGCTCGATCTTTTTCTCCTGTACCTATGTCTATTCGGATCTGGAAAACAGAAGAAAGAACATCGATGATTTCCGGAAAGGGAAGTTTCGTTTCATCTTTGCGACGACCGTCCTGGAAAGGGGGATCACGATCGCGGGCATCGATGTGATCATCATGGACACGGGAGCCTCTCTTGATGAAGGCGCTCTGATCCAGATGCTGGGCAGGGTC
>JAEEGH010022670.1_pt1 | contig 12851 bp, 12 predicted proteins | sample 9134181 | NCBI WGS metagenome assembly JAEEGH01 (sample SAMN16246544, study PRJNA631951) | gut metagenome | biome: gut microbiome; feature: rumen; material: DP-attached | host: Bos | place: Iran: Karaj | collected 2018-10 | reverse complement strand
TTGGAGAAGGCAATGAGTCGGTGATATTCGACAATAACGCCCAGCTGATTCTGAATAACGCAACTATCAATGGTGAGATTGTGGTGGATAAAGCTTCATCCCTGCCTGACAACACGCTGACGATTAACCTGAACGGTGTGAACACCATCAATCTTGATGAAGACCAAAAAGCTGTGAAATGCTTAAGTGGCACGTTGAATCTGATCATCACATTGGATGCTGAGAATAAGGCAACACTCCTGATTAATACTTATGATGATAAAGTGACCAAAGACGATGTCTTCTCAGGTATTACATCGACGTTTGAAGGCTTGACTTTAACTGGTAATGCAAATGAAAAGCAACTTCAGATTGGATATTGTTTGCCACCTATTGTGAACCAAGAAGGTCAAGAAGGCGGAGCGGATTTTGCTCAAGACCTGACCCCTGGTACCAATACGAACAACCAGACCATTAACGGTGTCCTGGTCACGATGGGTGACGAGAGCGGCAACAAGGAAGGTTCCAGCGGTTATGACCAGACCCAGAATGCACTGGTGTTCGTCGGTGCTGCTGCCATGACAGAGGAAAAACTTCAGCAAGTTCTTGAAGAGCAGCCTGGAACCCAAACCTATGCCGACAGATTCACTGGCCTGACATTTGCCTTGCCTGCAGGTTCTTCGATTATCGAAATTGCATCGTATATCTCTGATCCCGATTATGCTTTCTACATACAGGTAGGTGATCAGGAACCAGTAGAGGTGGAGTCTGGTTTTGGTAATACCAGCGCTGCTATGGCATTAACCTCGTTGAAGATTGTGGTTGGTCAAGCAGGTATTGTGAAGCTGTTTATGATGAAGAAAAAGAAAACAGAAAATCAAGAGGAATCTGGTGCTCCCCAGATGGATATGGTCAATCGCCGTATCGGTCCGAAGTCGAGCGTTGCCGGTGGCTTGGGTGGTATTACGATCAAGAACAACAACGTACAGTCTGCATCAAAACCTGCGTCAACATATAAGTCGATGGAGTTGAAGGTACTGACCTCTGCGTTGGCTTCGATTGGTGATGTGTATAGAGGATATACCTGTAACGACCCTGACATTACCGACCTGCCTGACAATATGTTCCTGAAGACGAATACGTCTAATGCACCCAGCAGAAGAGCTGCTGTTGAGACCATTCTGCCCGAGGACCTGACATACCTTGATTTCAGCAATACGAAGATTACGGGTATGGAGGTGAACCGTAAGAGCGGTGCCTTCAACGGCGTGCCTGAGAACGTGTTTATCTACCTGCCTGCAGGAAACACTACGAAGGAGAAGAATGTGGTCATTGGTAGTATTTGCGATAAGCTGGAACTGGACGGATCGGAGAATGCCAAACCCTTCAAGGCCATGAAGAACTTCACCGCTGCCCAAGCCGTACTGAAGCGTAAATTCAATGCTGGCGGCGACGACGCGAAAGCTACTATCTATCTGCCTTATGTCATCCCGCAGGAGGAAGCCGACAAGCTGGGCACATTCTATGAATACGATAGCAATGACGGTACGACAGTCTCGATGACAAAGGTAACCAAAGGTGGACTGAAGGCTAACAAGCCGTACATCTTCCAAGCCAAGGCGGGTGGGGTAGAGAACCCGCTGGTAAGAGTGGTGTCTGTAGCCGCTACGCCTGTCGAAACTGAAGGCTTCGTAGGTGTTTACGAGCGTAAGGACTACGAGGTTGGCATGTACTGTTATGCTGCTGAAGCCAGAGACAATAACTCTATCGGTCAGTTCGTTGAGATGGGCCCAGGCTCATGGGTACCTCCTTTCCGCGCGTATATAATAGGTAATGGTGCTCCCAGCTATGCTATCGCTTGGGATGGTGTTGTTGACGACTTCCAGAACGAAGAGAACGCAACGGCTGTCGAGACTGTGAAGACTGTGAAGACGGTAACCGGCGTGAAGACCCAAGAAGGCTGGTGGACTATCAGCGGTATGCGCCTGAATGCTCAGCCCAAGAAGGCGGGTCTGTACGTCAAGGACGGACGACTGGTGGTCGTTAAGTAATGGTTAATTGATAATGGATAATTAAGATATGATGATGAAAAAAACATATAGCACGCCTCAGATGGACATCGTGATACTGGAGCAACAGCAACCGCTGCTGATAGGCAGTTACGATGGTCCCGCCAATGCGCCTGAGGTTGACCTGGGCATTGACGAACTGAACATCACGGGTAACGACGATGTGACGTTCTCGGACGACGTTACTGTCGACTTCAGCCTGTAACAATCATGTCTGAACCCCCGATTTGCATAAAAAAGGGGGTTCAGACAAAAAAAGTTGCAGAAAAATTTGCATGGTTCAAAAAATAGTTGTACCTTTGCACCCGCAATCAAGGAGATAACCCCACGGTTGAAGCTTAAAACCTCCTTTGGAAGGATGGGTGAGTGGCTGAAACCAGCAGTTTGCTAAACTGCCGTACGGGTTCCCGTACCGGGGGTTCGAATCCCCCTCCTTCCGCACCGAGGGGATTTCTCTGCGAGAGCAAACTAACAGGATGGTCGATTCATCTAATGGTTAGGATACAAGATTCTCAATCTTGGCATAGGGGTTCGATTCCCCTATCGACTACGAAGAAACATTCGAAATCCTCTGTAAATCAGTGATTTACAGAGGATTTTTCTTTCCAAGGGCGTTAATTAGGTGTTAATCTTAACCAAGAATAAGAAAAGCGACCAACTGTTAATCTTTTCTTCTTTTTCTCTTGTTTGTTCTTATTCTACTATATTTTGAGTATCTTTGCACTCCAAAAAGATTAAATGCAGGATAAAATGGAATCGCAGAATTGTTGGGAACCTATCATACATGAGAAAGAAGGAGTGATTAATGCTTTTGCAAAAGAAGCACTCGATAGTCTTGAAGAACGTCTGACGCGAACAGCCGAGGGTGCATCAGACGAGTATATGGTTAAGTTGGAAGAGGAAGAATATGCAAAAGCGGTAAAGATCCTTACGGATACCTACGCAGAATGCCCTCATGTGAAGCATATCCAAGACGCTCTCGATAAACCTGATTTCATTTGGGACAGTCTGTTTATAGAGAACATTGGCCCTGATGCTGTTAATAAGTGGTATCGTAATCCGTTAAAAGCAGACATTCAGGCATTCAAGAAAGACAATACCATCTATGATGCCGAGAATCCCTATTTCTCTTATATATATAAGGTGGTACTCTATGAGAAGTACATTAAGTTCTTGTTGGAAGACAAGAAGAAACACCGTTATCTCATAGAAATAGCAGAGGAAGAGCGGAGGTGGAAAGAAAAGCAGCGGGAAGATGCCGAGACCGATGCCTTCATAGCCGACATGGAACAGAAACTGGCAGAACGGAAAGCCCATGCCAAGAAAAGTCCTACGCCCCCAAGTGTCACTAAGACTACTCCATCGGTGACACCTCCAGAGACACCTCCTACTTTACCTTCTTTTGAGCATTCTCTTACCGACAGTCAGATGGACTATCTGGCTGGCATTATCAACGAACTCCATATATTCCGCGAAGCGGACATAACCACAGAACAGATAAAGTCCATCTTCAACTGTTCCCCTTCTGTTGTCCTTACCTCGAAGAACAATCGGCTATTAGCCCATTTGTTTGACCAATTATCCAGACGAGGATATATCACGGAGAACTGGCAGGCAGTCATTGCCAAGAACAGGCTCTTCAAGTCATCACAGAAAGATGACTTCCTCAACCAAAACGACCTTTCCACTGCCACGAACAAAGTACAGGATATGGAGAAGGACGGGAAATATAACAAACTTGAAGTGTATATCAAGAATCTGAAAGAACACTAAACATCGCCAACAAAGTAAAGAATAGGCAAAAAGGTTGAGAATAGGTTAAGACCTTAAACTATTTACTTGACACGTAATCTTCCAGGCAGTACTTTTGCCCTCGAATTCAAAATTTCGGAGGGTGCACACTCCTATTGTCTAATTTAACAAATGTGATAGCATATGTGTGAAAACAAAAGTATTGAACAGAGAATCGAGGAACTGGAAAACCTCGTGTATCTCAACAAGAACGTGTTGAGCTTTGAAGAGGCTTGCAAGTTCACCAACCTATCGAAGAGTTATCTCTATAAGTTGACTTCGACGCAGCAGATTCCCCACTACAAACCTCAGGGGAAGATGATCTATTTCGAGAAGGACGCCCTTGAAGCATGGCTTCGTCAGAATCCCGTCAAGACCCAGGCTCAAATCAGTCAGGAGGCTACCCACTATATTCTAACTCACAAGTAAGGCTATGGAAACGAATAATACTAACATGGCTCCGGCAGCCAAAGAGGAAATCCGTGAGCACGGACTAACCAAGAGTGAGTTTGGGGTAATCTGGCAATCCATCCGACTGAAAGCTACCGATGAATATACCGTTCCACCTGAGATTCTTCAGGTGAACGGCTCTACCATCGGCACCTTGGGAAACTTCAGCGCATCAACGGGTAAAGCCAAGAGCAAAAAGACTTTCAATGTCTCAGCTATCGTAGCGGCAGCACTCTCCAATAGTGAGGTGCTGCGCTATACGGCTGCTTTCCCTGATGACAAGCGAAAGGTGCTCTATATCGACACCGAACAAAGCAAGTATCACTGTCAGAAGGTGATGAAGCGAATACTCCAACTGGCAGGATTGCAAACAGACCAAGAGTGTCCTAATCTCATATTCGTGGCTCTTCGTGAACAATCACCAGAAATGCGTCGTACCATCATAGACTATATGCTCTACAAAATGAAAGGCATTGGTCTGGTGGTGATTGATGGCATCCGTGACTTGATGTATGACATCAACAACCCCACGGAGTCCACCCAGATTATTAACATGTTGATGCAATGGTCGAGCCAGTACAATCTGCATATCCATACTGTACTACACTTAAATAAGGGTGATGATAACACTCGTGGACATATCGGTACAGAACTGAACAACAAAGCTGAGACTGTATTACAAGTGACCAAGAGCCAGACTGATCCCAACATCAGCGAGGTCAAGGCAATGCACATACGTGATAAGGAATTTGAACCTTTCGCCTTCCGCATCAATGCTGAGTCTCTGCCAGAACTGGTGGGAGACTACGATTTTGACAAAAAGGAAGCGAAGCGCCAGTCTCTGATCGAGTTGACCGAGGACGAACACCGCCAGGCTTTGGCTAAGGCTTTTGCCAGTTGTGAGTCGCAAGGATATAACCAACTGCTATCATCCTTAATCGATGCCTACGCATCTATAGGCTATTCCCGTGGCCGCAATACCATCGTTGCACTCAACAAATGGCTGATGGCTAATGGCTATATCGTCAAGACGGACAAGAAGTACAGTTTAGCACAGGGCGTGTATATGGCGGAATAATATAAACCAAGTGCCGGAAGACTATGCTGCGCAGCCCCAACGGTATTTCCCAAATGAAAATACCGTAGCTTATTAGGGAATTTTTCGAGCCGCATTACACGGTAACGCTAAAAATTCCCAATAAGCCAAGGGGCTGCTCCCCTATGGACTCCCTGCTTCCCACGGCAAAGCCGACGCAAGCGATTAATCATAGAAACAATAACCCCGTAAAACGAACAAGAAAAATGGGCTACGCAGTATTACACTTAGATAAAGCCAAAGGTGCTGACAGTGGAATGTCGGCACACATTGAGAGAACCATCCATCCGAAGAATGCAGATCCGACGAGGACACACCTTAACCGTGAACTGATAAAGTTCCCTGAAGGAGTGACCTCTCGTACTCAGGCCATCCTGCACCGCCTTGATACGGCTGGGCTGAAACGTAAGATAGGCAAGAACCAGGTACAAGCCATCCGCATCCTTCTGACTGGCACCCATGAGGACATGGTGCTGATAGAGAAGGAAGGCAGACTTGATGAATGGTGCCAGGATAACATCAACTGGCTCCGTAAGACTTATGGAACCGATAATGTCGTATCGGTAGTACTCCACATGGATGAGAGTACGCCCCATCTGCATGCGACTGTCATTCCAATAGTAGAGACAGAACGCAAGCGCAAGAAGAAAGAAGAGGAAGTGAAGCGCACTTATCGTAAAAAGACACCAGCCCCAAGACTCAGCGCTGATGATGTAATGAGTCGTGCGAAGTTGAAGAGTTATCAGAATACCTACGCAGCAGCCATGAAGAAGTATGGATTGCAGCGAGGTATTGAAGGTTCAGAAGCTCAGCATATCTCCACACATGAGTATTATCGTTCCCTGATGTTGCAGGGCAAGAGTCTTCAGGAAGACGTGGACGAACTGCTGAAACAAAGAAAACAAGAAGAAAAGGAACTGGCCAAGGTCAAGGCGGAGAAGAAGACGGAAGAGCTAAAGAACACTGCGGCCAAAACTGCCAATGTTGCTCTCAAAGGCATCAATTCTCTTCTTGGCAGTAACAAGATCAGCAAACTGGAGAAGGAAAACGAGCGACTTCAAGGAGAGATCTCGAAACGTGATGACCAGATAAAGAAACTACAGAAAGACGCAGAGCAACAGAACGACTATCATGCTGAGGATATGCGTTATACCAAGTTGCAGATGCAGAAAACCATCAACGAGCAAGAGCGCACTATCAACAAGATTCTACGTTGGTTCCCTCTTGTAGGCGAATATCTACGTGTCGAGAGCGAATGTCTTATGCATGGGTTTAGTGAAGAACAAACCGATAAACTGGTTCATGGTCAGGCACTGAACTTCAGAGGCTATTTGCAGGCTGACAGGCATAGTCCAAGAGTCTGGGCAGAAAGCATTACTGCCAACATCGTCAGGATAGCAAAGGATAAACTGCAGCTCACAGTCGAACAATCACCCATAGTTCAATGGATTCAACAGCAGATGAAGCATGAGAATCAGGAACGAAGAGAGCAAGATAAAACGTACAAACATGGCTTCCATCTATAATTGGAGTTCCATCGGGTAGCATAAAACAGCCTCGCTGACCGTTTGTTAGGACAGTGAGGCTGTTTGTCTTTCTATGTTACAATATTACCACGGTTCGCCGCCAGGCCAGGGGCCGCCGAGTGGTGGCTCGCCCGAACCTGCGAGCAGTTTAGACTGCGACTGTAACTGATATACCTTCATCGAAGGCTTTTCGTATTTCTTCTTGTCGATATTGTTTGTCATAACTTATATCCTCCTTCGTTTATTTGATTACTACCTTCTTTCCGTTCTTCACATAGATGCCCTTCTGCGGCTGTCCTATGATACGACGACCAGAGAGGTCGTAGATTGGACCATCATTCTCAATGACCACGGCCTCGGGGAGGCTGATGCCCGTTGTATTGTCATCATCGCCGAAGCCCAGGAATCCGCGGGCATTTGAAGGACCTCCAGCCACCACAAGATAAGCACGATGGGCGGGGATAGTGCCTGTGTACGTGTAGAAGCCAACGCCTCTGGCTGAGCCAGTGGTTTCTTTCGAGAGGCAATAGGCATTAGAGGGAGCGGCAGTGGCAGCATCCACGCCTGTCAGTTCGTTGCCTTCGAGCGTCTGTGTCGTTGTTGTAGTAGGTGTCAGCGTGATGGTCGCAGCCGAAGACTTCAGTACGACACCCTTGCCTGCAGGAATCTCGCGTCCCGTCACCTCCGTCAGCACCACGGCCGTCTTGCCGGAGTTTACGGCAGCCTGATACACCGTCGTGTTCGCATCAGCCGTATAACTCTCAGTACTGTTGTAGTACGTTGCCCAGTACTCGCCCGTTGCTCCCTCATTGGCTGTCACGGTGACATCGACATCCTGCGTGAAGTAAACATTTGGATTTGTTGAAAAATTAAATGCATAGGCGCCTTCGACTCTAAGAATACAGTTCTTTTTTGCGGTGAAGGTATAAGGAGAGTTTTTCTTTTGTTTTATTTTTCCGCTAGATACTTTTTCACCATTTATGTAAATCGAAAGAACAGTTGTATTATCAGTACCTGTATAGCGTATAGTGACCTCTGTACCCTCCTCTATGCTTGTGTCAGTTGTGGCGTAAGGGGTACTGCTGTTAGGGTCAGCAGTCAATCCACAAGTTTGCAAGTACAAATACAAATTATCGGCATTAGCTGTCAGGGCAATGAGCCATGACAGGCAAATAAATAAAAATTTTTTTCTCATAATTGTTTTTTTTATAGCGCAAGAGGAAATGATTCCCCCTGTGCGTTGTTAATATTTTATTTTTTTCACTTTGCGGCGAAGCCAAGCAATGACCTGAATGGTGACGTCGCCATAATCATCGTCTTTGTAATCCTCAATGTGGAATGAGTTGATGACAGCCTTGAGCGCACCATTGTCGTCTCTCAATTCCTTGTAATTGGATATGTATTTATGTACAGCGGGGCTTGTCAATGCTTTGTCGTTGAATAACTCTATCGTGATATTGTCCGACTCGGCCGTCGCGAAATCGTTTTCACTGCAGTCAAAAGGAACTTCGGGCGTAACACCCTTGTCGACCTTGAAATAATAGTGTTCCTTATCCCTTTTCCTGTCGTCAATCATCACGAATGCAGCCTCCCTTGCATGGATGCAAGAAAAGTCGTATATTGACGCGGGCGACCCGCGCGTAAAATAAGAGGTGTTATTGTCTCTCTTATATAGGTATAGGCGAGCGCCTGAGAGAGAGAGAGAGAGAGAGAGAGAGAGAGTAATCAAATTATTGAGACCACCAAAGATTAAGGCCACTTTCTTCATGTCCTTAACAAAGTTTGACCTTTGGCCGAAACTGCACATACTCGGTAAGGCAGAAAAAATATTAGTCCTACTCTCGCTTACTCGCAGTTTTAAAGTCTCTCGCTCGTACATTGTGATTATTCTGTTTGCTATTTGGTTGCAAAGGTAGTAAATTTCCATAAATTAGTTGAATGAATAACATGTTTTTTACATATCAAAGCAATATTTTATGCAAAAAAGTTTGTTGATTCAGAAATAATTCGTATCTTTGCACCGACAGAATCCGCCACGCTTCCCGTAGAACAGCGAACCAGGGCGGGTCTTTTATTTTATAGCATTATGATCAACATCTATACAAAACAACCATTGAGCATCGATAATCAGATAGCAAAATGGATGAAGTAGTTGTCTGCTTCATTCATTTTGTTTTTGCCAAGAATTAGAAAAAAATAATGTTTAGTACGTCTCTTTGCTATATATACGCAACACAAACTAAACTTTCTTTTCCCTTAAGGTTGATATTAACTTTAAGGGAAAAAGATAAGTTCAGAGTATGTCTATACTTGGCATGCTATTGATTGCCTTCTTCTTTTCTTCATCGACAGCACGAACATAGATTTCTGTGAATCGTAGGCTACTATGACCTAACAGACTGCTTACCACCTTGATATTAGCACCGTTGTTCAGCAACTGAGTGCCGAAACTATGCCTTCCACAATGCCAGGTTATGTGCTTATCTATACCAGCCTTCTTGGTCCAATGTCTCAATGCCTTCAGGCACATGGTGTCTGATGGTAGGTGAAAGATAAAATCATCCTTGGCATCAGGAGCCTTTACACCTATTATATTTAATAAGGTGTCGTTGAGCGGAATTGTCACACCGCTGCTGCTACTATGCTTCTTTGTCTTGTTCTGACGGAACTTCAGTATCTTGTTGCTATAGTCAACTTCGCTATAGGTAAGTGTCACTATATCACAATGCCGGATGCCTGATAAACAGGTCATGGCAAATGCCCTTCTTATTTCGGGATTCTCTCCAGCATAGTGAGTAGCAAACAACTTCTGCAACTCCTGCTCACTCAGAATGTCCTTTGCCAGAATGTCATCCGTCTTTGGTGTCGTTATACCTTTGCAGGGACTCTTGGCTATCACCTCATTTTCTACGGCATAGTTTATCATGCGCTTAAACCGCTTATAATACGTCTCAGCACCTTGCCCTTTATGATTCTCAACCAAGTAGTCGACAAATTTCTGCATCATGTCACTACTCAAATTCTTGGCTTCAATCCAGTTGGCATATTGGGGATACTTCTTTCCCAAAAAGTCCTTGAAGTTGTTCAAAGCACCAACAAGCACTAACCTATCTGCCACATTCGCAGTTTTGGCAAACTGCTCGAAGTAGTCCAATAGATTGATGGCATCCTTCTTTTTCAGACGATAGCCCTCTTTGTTGTCAAGTAGTTCTTGGGAACGCTCGAACTGGATCTTTTTTGCCAATGCAAGTGTTTCTTTGTTCTGCTGACGTTCTACTGGAGTACGCGGATTCGCTTTCAAATATAGGGAAAGAGTCTCTTTCTTACGAATAGAGGCTCCATTCTCACGATTATAGCCTAACTGGTATTCGAGATAGAGGCTGTACTCAGTACCGCCCTTCACTTCTTTCTTCAGCAGACGTGGATTTCCTGCTTCCACAAGATTTTTGTTTTTCCCTCTGGTTTCTGCCATGATTAATTTTCTTTTGTTTTCCTTTTCGGCTGCAAAGGTACAACAATTATTTGATTTGGGGTGTTAATAAGGTGTTAATTTTAACACCCCAAAGGCAAAAATAGGCATTTTAGTAAAACAAAGGAAAATCCGAATTGTTCGTAAATACTTAATAATCAAGTGGTTTATTTTCTTTTCCTTATTTTTGTTTTCACAGGTTCAATTCCCCTATCGACTACAATAGAAAAGAAGATTGCTGATCATCAATAAGATACAGCAATCTTTTTTTTATTTTTGCTTGCAGGTAAATGACATATTGGCTAACTGAATATCACCAGCACTAACATTAGCAATAAGCTTAATGATATGGGATGAAGGATCAGACACTAAACGCTTGAAGGTGTATGTGATATGCGGCATCTCAACAGGTGTGATATCATTATGAAACTTTACATTTTTGACAGCACGTATTGTGACCAAATTGCTTACAGCATCTTCAAGCAGTTCTTTGGCTATCAACATGATACAAACGCCAGGTATAACAGATACTTCTTGGGAATTGGGCTTGTAGATAGGATGATTAGCTTCTAAATCGATGTCGTAACTGATAGAAGACTCATCAACATTCTTGGAAATAATACGATATAGACTATTCTGAAATTTCATAGGCTATAGGGGAAACATTAATAATTCTGTAAAAAAGGGTATGTTATCCTCCTTATATAGAGGTAAATATTACTTCAAGTCTATTTAATCCCAATTTTATTCTACAACTGAAATTCTCATCTCTATATCGTCGATAGGCCTATCTGCTCGTCCAGTAGCGGAGCCTTGAATCATTTCTACTACATCAAGACCTTCTTCTACCTCGCCGAATACTGTATATTGTCCATCTAGATGTGGTGTACCTCCGATGGTTGAGTATACTTTCAACTGTTCATCTGTCAGTCCTATATAGTCAGCAACTTTTTTCTCCGCCTCTGTTGCAAGAGAGTCATGTAACTCCTGAAGTCCGGTACGATTTCTCTCACGACGCATCTTCATAATCTCTTCACGACGCTCTGATGCAAGTTGATTAAAGACTGTCTGGACTCTCTGCATCTTTAACTGTTTGGATAACTGGCGCAATTGCCCTTCGTTATAGATCTGTCCCCAAACAATATAGAACTGCGAACCGCTACTTCTGCGCTCAGGATTTACCTCGTCGCCCTGACGTGCAGCAGCCAAAGCACCACGCCTATGGAAAAGGCCATCCTTGATTTCTGCTTCTAGCGTATAATCTGGCCCACCAACACCAAGCATCTTTCCAGCAGGAGCATCTTTGGAATCAGGATCTCCCCCCTGAATCATAAAGTTCTTGATTACCCGATGAAACAATGTCCCATCATAATACCCTTCCTTCACCAGTTTCACAAAGTTGTCACGATGAATGGGGGTCTCGTCATATAGGCGAACAATGATGTCGCCCAGCATTGTCTGTATCTTTACCTTCATAATTTCTTCACAGTTCAGTATTCTTGTTATTAGTATTCTTTTTGCAAAAGTAATGAATAAAATCTGAAAAAACAAATTTTACCCACGTTTCTTTTTTTATTAAAGGATTTTGAGAAAATCTTCGATGCTGTCACGTTGCGAAGACAGAGACAAGTATCAATCGCGATCATTGAGAACGCGGAACTTATTGCGACGATAAACGAGGTACTCCTTATCAAGGGTGACAGTGAGTGCCTCTTCGCAGTCTGAGCAGAGAGAAATTACGCGACCTGTTACATCAACGACAACACTGCCTCCAATATAATGGCACTTAGAGTCGTTGCCAACACGATTTACTCCAATAAGATAGCATTGATTCTCGATAGCCCGAGCTTGCGTTAGTACCTGCCAAGCTTCTTGACGAGAGTCCGGCCAGTTGGCAACAAGGATAATAGCATCGTATTCACGACCAGTGGCATAGCGGCTCCAGCAAGGGAAGCGCAGGTCGTAACAAGTAAGGATGAGTAAGCGCCACCCAAGATAGTTTACGATGAGCCTATCACGGCCAGGTGTATAACACTCATCTTCATGACCATAAGTGAAGAGATGGTGCTTGTCGTAGATGAAGACGTTCCCCACCCTACCATCAACGAAATAATGGCGATTGCGATACGTACCATCCGTTAAGTGGACAGCTACGCTACCGCTGATAGCACAATTATAGCGCTGAGCAGCATCTTTCATCCAACGTAAGGCTACATTATCAGTCTCTTCGTGAGCAATATGTTGAGGCTCGGTAGCAAACCCCGTACTCCACATCTCAGGAAGTACATAGAGGTCGCTACCTGTGTTTTTGGCAATCATGCGTTCTGCTTGCAAGATGTTTTCTTCGGGCTGTGCCCAATGAATATCAGTCTGTAAAAGTGTAACCTTCATCTTACAATTAATATTCCAGTGTTTCTGTCGCCAGTATTCCGTCGTATGAGATAACATGCTCTATCAGATAACAGCTCGCA
>JAEEGH010022669.1_pt1 | contig 12852 bp, 10 predicted proteins | sample 9134181 | NCBI WGS metagenome assembly JAEEGH01 (sample SAMN16246544, study PRJNA631951) | gut metagenome | biome: gut microbiome; feature: rumen; material: DP-attached | host: Bos | place: Iran: Karaj | collected 2018-10 | reverse complement strand
AAGAAATAAGAGGTAAGAAGTAAGAGAAATTTTTTCATCATTTCAATTCTTTAATTTTTTCTTCAGTTTGTCAATTGCATGTTCAAGACTTTCTGTCGGCTCTATGATGTTATAGTCAGCCCAGAAGTCGGGGTCGTTAAAATACTCCACGCGATCGTAGAAGCGGTCCTTCAGTCCGAACGACGAACGGCCTCGTGGACGTTTTGCGTCTGAGCCAGAGGCCACCCGGTCGGTGACCACCATCTCGCTAACGACAACATAAGTCGAGGCAAAGAGCCGACGCTTCCAGTCGCAGTTGAAACGCATTTCGTTGCGCAGATAGTTCATACGTGTAACACCCTGTACGTCAGTGGCATATCCAATAGTCATAGAGAGTTGTTTGGGACGGAACCGCAGTCCGAGCGGCTTACGTACTAACATGTATTCAGAAGCACGGCGCCAGTCGCGAACGTCGAGTTCGAGTTCGGCACGGGTGATGGCGAGCGACTCCTGATCGATGTATAACAGACCGCCCATCAGAGGATAGAGAGTAACACCCAGAGGCTGGACACGGACGACGAAGTGCAGGCGGTCGTTAATCTTGGCAGGTAGTTCCATGTGCATGGTGCATTGCGACAAGTCCTGCTCGTTGAGCATGTAGTCGGGATTCTTAGCGACATCAGCCATCAGGGGCATGACGGGCCCGCCCTGAATCTTCACACCCAGCGTATCGCGCGACTTCAGGCTCATAATCCGTCGTCCTTTCAGTATGCTGACGGCATCACTGCCTGGTCCGTAACGATAACTGGACTTATACATATCCATGACGGCCTCGGCAACGGCAATATAACGCGACCCGCGACGAGCCATCTCACGATAGAAGCAACGCATGAGTTCGGGCTGCATGGAATAGTTATTAGGAATGCGCCGCATAGCCGCGAGGACTATCTCCATGGGGTCATTGACCGATACTATCAGTTCGTCAAGACTCACAGTATGACTGGTCATGAGTATCTGCAGTCCCTCGGTTCGGCCGTCCAACTGCTGACGTCGCGTCTTGTAGCCAACGTGGCTCAACTGGATGTAACGGGGCGAATTGGTAGCCTTCAGCGTAAAACGTCCTTCCTCATTGGTGACAGTATGTGCCGCAGAGCCATCAACAGTAATGCTGACATGGCTCAGTACTTCACCCGTTTGTCGATCCTTCACTACGCCACTCACCACATTCTGCGCCACTGCGTGGGTAATGAATAGTGAACAGTGAATAATGATTAATGCAAATAATAGTTTAGTCTTCATAGTCTTTATGTTTAGTTAGTTAAATGCTCAGAATATCCAAAGGTTGCTCGGCGAAGGTGGTGGCGCCATGAGCCAAGAGGAAGTCGCGGGAGCGGAAGCCCCATAACACGCTGATGCAGGGCAAGCCGCTGTTACGGGCTGTCTCGATGTCAACTTCGCTGTCGCCGACATAGACGATGTCTGATGTCTGATGGATGATGGAAGATGGATGATGGATGATGCCCAGCTGGCGCAGAGCCTCATAGACGGTATCGGGGGCAGGCTTCTTACGGATGCCTGCTGCTTCGTGTTCGCCAATAGCCACTGGGATGTCGGGGAAGAAATGGCGGACCAGTTCCTGGGTGGCTGCCATCATCTTGTTGCTGACGACAGCCATCTGGCACCCACGGTTTTTCAGTTCATGGATGAGTTCAGGGATGCCGTCGTATGGCCGTGTGGTATCGAGCGAGTGTTGCATATAATGCTGGCGGAAGGTGGCAAAGGCGGCTTCAAACTGGGGATTACGGGCTCCATCGGGCACGGCACGTTCCATCAGCAGGCGCACACCATTGCCTACGAAACGGCGGATGTCGTCGATGCTGTGTTCAGGCATACCATGTTGCCGTAATGCGTAGTTTACGCTATTGGCCAAATCCTGCAGGGTGTCGAGCAGGGTGCCGTCGAGGTCGAAAACATATACATTAAACATTAAACATTAAACATTAAACATTAAACATTGAACATTAAACATTGAACATTATCGGCGGGAGCGCTGAATCATCGTCTTTACCTTATTATTATATTTAGTGGCCTGAAGGAGTTCCTCGATGGTGAGGTGCATGCGGTACTGCCAACGGTTGTAGGAATCGCTGGGTACGTTGATGCGCTCGTCCTGCGGATTCTTGCGACGCAATTCGCCATCCATAGCCAACCAGTCCTGTAACTGGAGGATGCAGAGCATAGAGGGACAATAGAGGTGGCGGGCTATGATTTCCTCGGCCAGATGGGCTGGCAGTTGCTCGGGTGCCCTACCCTCTTTCTGCAACATGGTGACGTAATAGCGCTGACGACGTTCGGGCTGTTCCTGCCACCACTGACGCAGCGGTGCCATATCGTGGGTGGAGATGGTACAGACGGAGCGGATGGGATTGGCATCCAAGTGGGCGAATTCGAAGCCCTGCTGTTTTGGCATCTGCTGGATTTCGAGCGTAAGGATGCGCAACTGGTCGAGGACGGGTTCGACACAGTCGGGCAACATGCCCAAATCCTCGGCACATATCAGCATGCGGCAGTCCTTCAAGACTGCAGGCAACCGTTTGAGTGCCTGATGGCCCCAGAAGAACGAGTGGCGCTGATAGAAATAGTTATTATAGAGACGCATAAAGGCGTCCTTCTCCTCAGCAGAGAGTGCCTCGAAGATAGGTTCGTTGACGACACCGATACGCGGATGGTACATGTCTGGCTGGTGGGGGTCCTCCACAAAGAGTACGTCGCTGATGAGTCGCATCAGTCCGTCACGAATCCACAGGCTGCTCTCGTCCCTGCGCTCGGCAAAAGCCTCAGCAACCTTGCGCTGGGTGTCATATTCGGGCTGCAGGTCGTAGAGTCCGTAAGCCTTACGCACCAGGAAGTTGTCGCGCACATACTGTGCATGGATGCCAAACAGACGCTCTATCAAACGGTCGTTGACAAAGGGTTTGGTAAAGAGTTCCTTGCGGAAAGGCAGGCCGAACCAGGCTATCTCTTCAGCTGTCAACGGAAGGGCTGGCGAGAAATGGCCCAACAGGCCATAGAGGGCATCATGCGGAATCTCCCAAATGCGGAAGAAACCAAGAATATGGTCGATACGGAGGGCATCGAAGTATTGGGACATGTGGCTGAGACGACGGTTCAGCAAAGCTGATATTGAGAGATTGAGAGAATGAGAGATTGAGTTTTTTTCATTTCCTACATATCTCATTTTCTCATTTTCCCAATGATAGGTCGGGAAGCCCCAGTTCTGACCTTGATGCGAGAAAGCATCAGGTGGGGCGCCTGTCTGCGAGTCAAGATTGAAGAGTTCAGGATAACAACGGGTCTCCACACTGTCGCGATTGACACCAATAGGCAGGTCGCCCTTCAGTACCACACCCTTCTGGCGGGCATAGTCGGCAGCGGCCTTGAGCTGCTGATGCAATAGAAACTGCACCCAAAAAGAGAAAAGTCTCATTTCCTCATTTCCTTCATTTCTCATTTTCCACTCGGCATAGGGTTTCAGCCAGTCTTCGTTGTCAGCGACAAAGGTCTTGAACTCCTTGGAGTCGAGCACGGAATGGCCCTGTTCCTCGAACAGCATCTGCAGGTATTCGGTCTTCACACGGTCCACAGCCTCGTAGTCGCTATACGGCAGGGCGTTCAACTCCTGACGACGACGCAGGAACTTGGTCATCTGAGCCTTGGAATGTAACGTGCCAGCTGCCTCGAGGTCGATATAGTGTGGATGCAAGGCAAACATGCTGACGATGTTATACGGATAGGAGTCGTGCCAGCGACCATCCGTCGTGGTATCGTTGACAGGCAACAACTGTATGAACTTCATGCCTGTAGCCACTGCCCAGTCCACGAAACGGCGCAAATCGCCAAAATCACCCACACCGAAAGAGTGTTCACTGCGCAACGAGAACACAGGGATGGCCACACCAGCGGCTCGCCATGTTTCTTCTGCCAGACGCAGATGTCCGCCAAAAAGCACCAGTACCTGTCCGTCGGGAATCTCACTCGTATTCCCATCAATGTAATCGACAGACACGAGACGGTTGTCGCCCTCCTCCCAGGCCACCAGTTCATGGGTATGGCTATCTACCACCACATATTTATATTCTATAGGCAGCAGCCACCCCTGGGCATTGACCGTCAGCATCCATTCGCCATCGCCCGCATACTCCATAGGCAGATAACGGCTGGTGTTCCACGAGCCAATGGCAGGATGGGAACCACAGACAGCCACGATCTGTCCTGACTTCAACTGTGGGGCAGAGACACGGAAAAGAATGGTGCGACGGAACAGTGGCAGACGGAGCGGCTCTACACAAGAATTTAGAGAAAAATGCCGGGTAGTCTGATAGGCCGAAGAATAGAGGTGCAGGGGCAACGGACGGTCGCGCCACTCGTCAGGGAAAATAAAGTCCTTCGTGGCATCGAAACAATAGATGCGGGGCACCATGTCCCACTCCTTGCGGAGCACTTGTTCATGAGCATCCTCTACTTGATAGTGGTACTGGATATGCGACAGCGGATGCTGGCGACTCATCAGCGCTGATGTTTCGAGTGTCCACAGCTCGCCATCCTCTGTCTGCATCAGCAGATTCTGGTGGCGCATCGTACCATCCTGACGGTGGAAATCAATGCAGACATGCAGGCTTTCGCCCCATGCTGTATGGTAATGTATAGAGAATTTCAGCTTCATTGTATGCTAACTTTTCTGCAAAAATACAAAATAATTATGAATTATGCATTATGAATTATAAATTATTTCGTAATTTTGCACCGGAAAAATGAGAAAGCGATGAAAAAACTGAAATCACGCACGTATCTGTATATTGCTGCAGCAGGTTTGCTGCTCATCATAGGGCTTATCGTCTTCTATGCTTTCACGCCTGTTTCCAAGGCTGACGGCACGCAGTATCTGTATATCGACGATGACGATACGCAGGATTCTGTCATCATGCACCTACGTCCCATGAGTCATACGGCAGGACTGACAGGACTCACCTCGCTGATGCGTCATAGCGGCTATGGCAAGAAGATCAAGACAGGTCGCTACGCCATAGAGCCCAAAGAGGGCGCTGTCGCGCTGTTTCGCAAACTGAAGAACGGACAGCAGGCAAGTATGAACCTCACCATTCCCGAGGTGCGCACAATGGACCGTCTGGCCAGTGTGCTGGGCAAGAAGCTGATGCTTGACTCTGCCACCATTGCCAGTGCACTCTACAGCAACGAGGTATGCGGAAAATATGGCTACGACACCTGTACTGTTGCCGCCCTGTTTGTGCCTAACACTTACGACGTGTATTGGAACATGAGCATGGATGCCCTAATGCAACGCATGGAGAAGGAACACCAACGCTTCTGGAAAGGCGAGCGCGAGAAGAAGGCCGCAGAGAGACAACTGACTCCTGTTGAGGTATGTACGCTGGCCAGCATCATTGACGAAGAGACAGCCAACAATGCAGAGAAGCCCATGATAGCAGGTATGTACCTGAACCGTCTGAAGACCAACATGCCCCTGCAGGCTGACCCGACGATTAAGTTTGCGCTGAAACAGTTCGAGCTGAAGCGCATCTGGCAGAAGCTGCTATTCATTGACTCTCCTTATAATACATATAAGAATAAAGGGCTGCCTCCGGGTCCCATCAAGATTGCTTCTATCAAGGGCATTGACGCGGTGCTGAATGCAGCCAGCCACGACTACCTGTACATGTGCGCCAAGGAGGACTTCTCAGGAACGCATAATTTTGCCCGCACTTATCAGGAGCACTTGAAGAATGCCGCCAAGTACACCAAGGCACTCAACGAGCGGGGAATCAAGTGAGAGGTGAGAGATGAGAAGTGAGAAGAATCGTAAATCGTAAATTTGTAAATCGAAAATATCAAGATATGGAAGAAAAGATTATGACTGAGGGTGAGGAGAAGAAGAGCCTCAGCTTTGTGGAACAGTTTGTGAAAGAAGACCTGGAAGCAGGTAAGAACGGTGGACGCATACAGACGCGTTTCCCACCAGAGCCCAACGGCTATATACACATCGGACATGCCAAAGCCATTTGCATGGACTTCGGTGCTGCCGAGGAGTTCGGCGGTATCTGTAACCTGCGTTTCGACGATACGAACCCCACGAAGGAGAATACGGAATATGTGGAGAACATCATGAGCGACATCAAGTGGCTTGGATTCCACTGGGAGAACGTCTATTACGCATCGGACTATTTCGAGAAGCTGTGGGACTTTGCCGTATGGCTCATCAAAAAGGGCTTGGCATACGTTGACGAGCAGACATCGGAACAGATAGCCGAGCAGAAGGGTACACCCACACAGCCTGGAAGGCCTAGCCCGTTCCGCGACCGTCCCATAGAGGAGAACTTGCGTCTGTTTGAACAGATGAACACGCCTGAGGCCGTAGAGGGCTCGATGGTACTGCGTGCCAAGCTGGATATGGCTAATCCCAATATGCACTTCCGTGACCCGATTATCTACCGTATCATCCAGATTCCTCACCACCGTACCGGTACGAAGTGGCACTGTTACCCGATGTACGACTTTGCCCACGGACAGAGCGACTACTTCGAGGGTGTCACCCACTCTATCTGTACGCTGGAGTTCGTGCCTCATCGTCCGCTGTACGACAAGTTCGTGGAGCTGTTGCGCGAATACATCAAGGAACAGGTTGCCGAGGGTAAGGCTGGCGAATACAACCCTGATATTGTTGACGAAAAGTATGACGGCACACGCCAGATAGAGTTCAACCGCCTGAACATCACTTACACCGTGATGTCGAAGCGCAAACTGAAGGCACTGGTGGACGAGAAACTGGTCAATGGCTGGGATGACCCACGTATGCCAACGGTATGCGGTATGCGCCGTCGCGGCTATTCGTCGCAGAGTGTGCGCAACTTCATCAACGCCATCGGCTACACCAAGTTCGATGCCCTGAACGACTTCGCCCTGCTGGAGTCGAACGTGCGCGACGACCTGAACAAGAAGGCAACCCGCGTCAGCGCCGTGCTGGATCCCGTCAAGCTAATTCTGACCAACTATCCCGAGGGTAAGACCGAGGAGATGGAGGCCGTGAACAATCCTGAGAATGAGGCAGACGGTAAGCATACCATCACTTTCAGTCGGGAACTGTGGATTGAGCGTGACGACTTCATGGAGGTGGCCGAGAAGAAGTTCCAGCGTCTGGCTCCAGGCAAGGAGGTGCGTCTGAAGAACGCCTATATCATCAAATGTGACGAAGAACACCCCTGCGACAAGGATGCTGAGGGCAACGTCACGACCATCTATGCGACCTATGACCCTGAGACACGTAGCGGACAGCCCGGTGCCGACCGCAAAATCAAGGGTAAGACGTTGCACTGGGTGAACTGTCAGGATGCAGTCAAGGCCGAGGTTCGCCTGTACGACCGCCTGTTCTCTATCGAGAATCCAGGTGCCGACGAGCGTGACTTCCGCGAACTGCTGAACCCCGACTCGCTGCGTGTGCTCAACAATTGCGTTGTTGAGCCTTACCTCAAGGAGAAGAAGCCCGGCGACTTCCTGCAGTTCCAGCGTATCGGCTACTTTACGCTCGACCTTGATTCGACACCAGAGCACCTCGTGTTCAACAAGACTGTTGGTCTGAAAGATACTTGGAAGAGATAAGAATTGAATATAGACGAAGAATATTTTAAGAGCGAAGAGTTCCAGGACATACTGGAAAGCTACGAGGCATCCATAAATGCGGGCAGCAACCCATTTATGGATGCTGACGACTTAGTGGACTTGGCTGACTACTACTCATGGCAGGGTTTCGACGACAAGGCTGAAGCGGCCATCGACTATGCCCTTGAACTATACCCCTCGTCAACGCTCCCCAACGTTTTCAAAGCCCGCAAGGCACTGTCAGAGGGCGATTACACGAAAGCAGGATTCTATCGCGACGAGATTGAGAACCACGACGACCCTGACTACCACTATCTGGTGGCAGAAATCATGATTGCACAAGGCGACATCGAAGGGGCTGACGACTATCTGCGCGAATACGGGAAAAGTGTTGAACCCGATGAATATGAGGACTTTGTGCGTGACTGTGCCAACCTCTACATAGACTACAACCAAAGCGAGAAAGCTTACGAATGGATGATGCGGTCACGAGGCGACGAGAGCGATGACTTCAAGGAACTGATGGGGCGTACGCTGTTCGGACTGGGTAAATACGAGGACTCCGAACGCATTTTCAACGAACTGATAGACCATCACCCGTTCTCAAAGCACTATTGGAACGCATTGGCTTCGGCACAGTTCATGAACGAGGAATACTCCGATGCCATTACCAGTTCTGAGTATGCCATTGCCATCGACCCTAACGATCCGGATGCCGTTAGCAGCAAGGCCAGTGGATTGCTACGTTTGGGCAACTACCAAGAGGCGCAGAAATATTATCAGAAATATTGTGAATTGGTGCCCGACGACGAGTTTGGTTTCCTGCATCAGGGTGTTTGTCTGGTCAATATGAATCGCAACGAAGAGGCACTACCCGTGCTGCGCATGGCGCTGGCTGTAGCTCCCAAGGATTCGCAATTCCTTGTTCAAATCTATCAGGAACTGGCTTTCTGCTATGGTGCCCTGCATCAGGTTGGACAAGCCATCAAGATGCTCGACAAGACCCTTAAGCTGGATTGCGACCATGTGGATATATTGGTGGTAAAGGGGCATATCCTTTTGCAGAACAACAAGATTGCTGAAGCAGAAGAGTGTTTCAAACAAGCCATTCTACAAAGCAATAACGCTCCGAACGTGCTGTTGCGCATCATCGTGTCACTCTACGACAACCGCTATCTGAATGCCTGCTATCAAATGCTGGTCAAATTCTTCCAGCTGGTTCGTGACTATTATCCTGACTACAAGAGCGGCAATGCCTATATGGCGCTGTGCTGCTATGACATGGGAAATACTGAAGAATTCCTAAAATATCTGCAACTGGCTGTCGAACAAGATCCGAACGAGGCCAAGAGCGTGCTCAGCTGCCTTTTTCCTGAGGGTATTCCCGTTCATGAATATGTCAGTTATATGGAGCAACGGCTTCGAATGAATCCGTAATGTCAAAATAAAGAAATGTCCTAAATATAATAAAGAGTAATACAATGAACTTTATAACAAGCCTTTTAGGCAACCTGAACTACGGCACCATCCTGTTTCTGATGCTCTTAGAGAGCACCGTAGTACCCGTTCCCTCAGAATTTGTAGTAACCCCAGCGGCTTATCATGCCGCCAGCGGACAGTTGGACGTGTGGCTGGTCATCCTCTTTGCCACCATCGGTGCCGACCTCGGTGCCTCCATCAACTACGTGGTAGCACTCTACGTGGGACGTCCCGTCATCTACAAGTTTGCCAACAGTAAATGGGGCAAGATGTGTCTGCTGAACCAAGAGAAGGTCGAGAAGTCGGAGCGCTATTTTGACGAGCACGGCATCGCAGCTACACTGACGGGGCGACTTATTCCCGGCATCCGTCACCTCATCAGTATTCCTGCCGGATTAGCCCGTATGAACTACTGGAAGTTCCTGCTCTACACCACTATCGGTGCTGGTTGCTGGCATGCTATTCTGGCTGGTCTCGGCTGGTATCTACATACCATCGTGCCTGAGGACCAGCTGAACGACAAGATCAGCGAGTATGCCGAGTACATCAAACTCATTATCTTGGCCCTCGTCATTGCCGCCATCGTCTGGTTTGTTGTCAAGACATGGATGAAAAAGAAAAAGGCTGCCTGACAAATGGCAACCTTCATTCTTACCTCAGACATCTTCCCTCTTACATCGTAATCGGTCCTTGCCCCATACACGAGGTCGTTCCCATAGCGGTCAGTGCCGCCGTCAAGATGGATATCACCACCTGAATCACTGTTTTCCAAGTCTCTCGTTTCATAATACCTTCCCTTTCTTTTTTAGTTTTACCGCAGATTTCTCTGACCTAAAGGTGCAGAGTGTGGCGTTGCATTCGCTCTGTTTATTTACCGCAGATTACGTTCTTTTTTTTACCGCAGATTACGCAGATTTCACAGATTATTTATTTATAGGTGCAGAGTGTGGCGCAGCTATAATCTGTATAATCTGCGGAATCTGCGGTTAATTAAACTTCAGCCTTCAGACATCAGCCCTCAGCCATCATTCAGTTCTCGTTCGGCTCATCGTCGCCGTTTCCGCCTCCGGAATTACCGCCTCCTGAGTTTCCACTCCCCTCGCCCGTTGGAGAGGGGCTGGGGGTGAGGCTGTCATTATCCTCCACGTCCCCGCTGTCGCCAGAGGTCACGCGCTTCAGCACGTTGCCGTCCTCGTCCAGGCAGGTAATCTGGATGCTGGTGTTCTTCAGCTCGTCCTTCACGTCCACGTTCGGGGTGAAGATGATGCGGCGCACGCTGATCAGGTTCGTCTTCACGTCCTCCAGCTCAGCCACAGCCTTGCTTCGGACACCGAAGCGCATCGTTCCCAGTCCGGGCAGGGGTACCGAGTGACCCTCAGTGGCCCACGTGCGGATGACCTCGCCTGCGGCATCCCAAGCCGCCTTGATCACACCTGCAGAGATTCCGCTGTGGGTACTGGCCTCTGCGAACACCTTCTTTTCCTGGATGGGGATGTAGAGGTCGGGACGCATCACGAACTTCTTTCCAGGGTTCTTACCAAGCTTTACTTCACGTCGCTGTGCAATTACTTTAATAGCCATAATTCAATTAGTTTTTAAATAGTTTGTAACAATGAGCCCTTTTGGCTTACGCCGCTTTCCCGTTTAACGGGAATGCTCAAATGTTTGTAAATAATTTTGTTAATACTCTCGTTGTCGCCTTGTTTCACTTCCCGAAGGTACCATTAAGGAAAACAATTGTTACCATTAATGCGCGCAATTTCTAGATTTAATCCTCGCAATTTTTACCTTTAAAGACCGCCTGTCCGCTATTTCAATTTGACACTGCAAAGGTAAGAAAAAGTGATTGCGGTTCACGAATACTTCATAAGATATTTTTCATTTTTCTGCGATATTTTTTTCATTCCTGAATATCTTGACAAAAACTGTTGCAGTGTTGCAGTGTTGCAGTTCTCTTAAGGGTATTCCCATACCCTAAAAATACTTCTATATTTATATATAAATATAGAGTTAAATTTTGACTTTCGTATAACCTATTTTGGAACTGCAACACTGCAACAACTGCAACACATTGTGCTGTGGTGGGATAAAACAAGACCCACTAACTTGACCATCCGGCCAGAGGTTAGTGGGATTCATCGCTGCAAAGGTAACACTATTATCTCTACCTGCCAAACTAAATCTATTAAAATATGTGTAAAATCCAAATTAAATCACAATTATCTCCCAAAGTTTTTGTAACTTTGCCGCAAATTATGTAGTTATGAGTACAGTGATAGACCCAAGTAGAATATTCACAAGGAAGCAGGTTGAAAGTCTGCTTACTGCCACTATAGGTAAAACGTTGTTGCAAGCAGATGCTGCACAATTGTTTGCGCACCACGAGGGGCGTGACAAAGTGAAGGGTATTGCTGGCGACATCATTGAGGAGTCGGTTCTTGGTTGCAAAAAGGACAGCAAGCAGGAGCCAGACATTCTTGTGGATGGTGTATTGACAGAGTTGAAAACTACCGGCATGATTGAGCCGAAGAAGAAAGACTCCCCCTATATCTATGAGTGTAAAGAGCCTGTCAGTATAACAGCCGTCTCGATTCCTGTTATTGTGAATGAGGAGTTCGAAACCTCCAACTTCTGGCATAAGTTGGCCCACATGCTTTGGGTCTATTATTGGTACAAGTCACCTGTAACGGTGAAACTTGAAGGATATAAGGATTTCCCCATTCTTGGCTTCCAGTTCTATGAGTTCAGTGATGATGATAAACAGCTGTTGAGGCAGGACTGGCTATTGGTTCGCGATTTTCTGATTATGATTCATCGTGAATACCATTCCCAGAGTAAACGAGAAGAGCAGTACCCACGCCTTTCTCATGAGTTGCGAGGCCAGTTAATGTTGATAGATACAGCACCCAAGTTCCCCAACAATCCTCGTTTCCGTCTGAAGCGTGCATACGCTACTGTAATCGCAGATCAGTATTTCTCGAAGAAACATTTTGAGAAACTCGGTGAAACCATCAGCAAATATACCGACATCGACGCAAAGTGCCAATTAATGACTCTGAAGTATAAGGGTAAGACGTTTCAGCAAATTGCCAAAGAACTGAAAGTAGACATTAAGCTTGATGTGAAAAACTTCGCTGAATGTGCTGTGGTTAAGATGTTTGGAGGGCATGTTTCGAAGTTGAATGATATTGAGGATTTCGCCAAGATAGGCATCATTGCTAAAAGTGTGCCTTTATTTTCGGATGGCAAAGGGAAGGAAGACATGAAACTCTTTTTACCAAATCTTGTTGATTGGACAAAAGAGACAGAATTTGAGGAATCTGCAATCTACGATTATTTTGCAGGACATCATTTCCTTTTAATCATTTATAAACATGTTGGCAAAGATGTCGTTTTTGAAGGTTTCAAGAGAGTCTTTTTTGACGAGAAATTTATAATGGATAATGTGAAGAAGACATGGGATGACGTACGTGACCTTATTACAAACAAGAAACTTAAGATTGAGAGAAAAACAAAGAAAGATGGAACCGTAAGGGTTAATAAGTCTGGAACTTTCATGGAATCTCCAAACTTTCCCAAGTTATCTACACACAAAGTGTTTATTAGAGGTGGCGCTTCCAAAACTTTGGATAAATACAAGACTCTTGAAATAAATGGGCTAAAGATGTTGCCGCAATATGTTTGGCTTGATAAAAAGTACGTGCAAGAACTTATAAAGTAATG
>JAEEGH010022668.1_pt1 | contig 12852 bp, 16 predicted proteins | sample 9134181 | NCBI WGS metagenome assembly JAEEGH01 (sample SAMN16246544, study PRJNA631951) | gut metagenome | biome: gut microbiome; feature: rumen; material: DP-attached | host: Bos | place: Iran: Karaj | collected 2018-10 | reverse complement strand
AATATAGGGATTTATATGCGAGATAATCTTATCGATTTTCTTCAAAAAGCCTTATTTTACAGGCTGCAAAGACTTATATGAAGATTTATGCGAGTTATCATAATAGGCAGGTAGAAAACCTGAATATGTCGGTACAGGAATGCTTGTATTAGAGCCGACTTATAAGTTCATACTACTTGAAGATGTTTCCACTTGGGGTCCTGGCGGTATGACGATCGAAGACGGCATGTTCCTTGCAAGTGACGGAACTGTTACAAGCAAGGTAGTACACCGTAAGAGCACTTCTTCTGCCGTATTGGGCGGCGAAGGATTCTTCAACTTAAGCTTCAGTGGTAACGGTATCGTAGCATTGGAGAGCAACGTTCCTGCATCTGAGCTTATTACTGTTGAGCTCCAGGGTGACGAACTCAAGATTGATGGCAACCTTGCAGTATGCTGGTCTACATCGCTTGAATTCACAGTAGAAAGGTCTACCAAGACACTAATAGGCTCAGCAGCAACCGGTGAAGGTCTTGTAAATGTATACAGAGGTACCGGTAAGGTTATGATGTGCCCTGTAGCACCGACCAATTCTCTGTTCGCTGCAACTAGTACCGTTACTGCAAAAGCAGCAGCTCCTACAAGCAATGTAGGAAGGTAACAACTATAACACAACATTATTCTAGGTAAACCCGGACTTGTTCCGGGTTTTACTTTGGAAGAAGGAGGTTTTTATGACATATATATATCCGCAGGATCTGAAGGCCAAACCCAATATGTGGATGTGGGGACTTAAGGATTTTGCAATCTTGGGGATTGGAGCTCTGATAAGTGCCATATTCCTTATTTACTTTCGCTGGTCGCTACCTCTTGGGATAACTGCCGTGTATGCTTTCATGACTATAAGACTGGATGAGACAACGTTACTAGACTACATCCGGTATGCCGTAAGGTATTTCATAGCATCACAGCAATACTACGAGTGGAGGTGATGTAAGTGCTGGACAAACTATTTTACAGAACAAGATCCGTGCAGGAACTTTTAGGCATAAAGTCATTTACCAATTATGGTATAGCAACAGATAAGGGCGAACTAATCTTCTTCAGGGTTAGCCCTATCAACATATCAGTGTTGTCAAATGACGCAATAAACGCAAAGATACGCCAGCTCATGTTGGTCTTGAACACCAAACCCGACTTGGAATTCGTTTGCACCGATGCTTCCGAGTGTTTTGATGACAATAAAGTATATCTTACTGACATAATAGAAAGAGAGCCTAATCCTATGATTCGTTCCCTTCTGAGAAAAGACAGGGAGTTTCTTGATAACATACAGCTTGAAATGGCAACGGCAAGGCAGTTCGCTTTTATTCTAAGATGCAGAAACATGAGGATTGAGCAGGTTTTTACTGAGATGAACCGGGTTGAAAAGATGCTTTTTGACCAGGGATTTGACGTAAGGTGTATGACCAAGGAAGACATCAAGCGCTTCCTTGCCATATACTTCGACGCTTCCTCTGTTGGAGAGCAGATGCCTGATATTGACGGAGTGCAGTTCCTTCCTGTTGAGTATGATAGTACGTAGGATAAATTAGGATTACTTATCTCACCGTTCTGCCAAGTTTGCGCATCTTATCTCTATACGCCTGATCAATTTTCTGGAATACAGGACCATCGGAAGCATAGATTTTTGCTTTCTGATATGCTTGTTCCATTTTTGCCAGCCAAGCATATGAAAGAACTATATCTGTGTACCGATATGAACCCGGCTTTGAAAGATAGCGCTCATATTTGGTTCCACCGTATACGTCATCGATTTTAACAGAAGCAAGGCGGATGAACTGGAGTATTTGTTTAGAATCTTCCGGGATAGAGAATTTGTTGATTGTTTTGATCATATTATCAATGGCAGGGCTAGTATTTATGATTTGGGCATAATTTCTCTTCTATTATGCTGGTTCCCTTTGCTGAATTTTCCTCTATCCATAGCTGGTATTGTTCTAGCCTTTCTTGGACTCAATAAGAAAGATACTAGTAAAGGAAAAGCTGTATTTGTAATGATATGTGCTGTAGTATCATTTATCTTTGCTATTAAGGTCAATTCAGCAATCTTGAAACCATCTAGTAATGAGAAGAGTACTACTGTGAGTCAGCAAGAGGATACGCTTGCGGAAGATATTGCCGCGTCTAGCGAAGAAACGACAACTGCATCACTGCCATATGAATTAGTTGATGGAATGAGTGAATTGCAATCTTTCTATCTATGGATAGACAGAACCTGTTCTGAGGATGAAATCATTGCTGTAGCCGAAATGGCGGGCTTTGAAGTTAAGAAAGAGTCTGACATTGGATTTGATATAGTTTATATTTCTGCATCTGAATTAAAACCTGGTCAAGGAGCAGAAACATGGTACTACTCTGACACAGATTGGATTCGTTTATTTTTTGGCAGTGATGGAACTATATCTTCCGCTAGTTACCGCTTTATTAATGAATTGATGACAGTGGACTATTCTTTTAGTGATGAAGAAGTTGAACTAAAGAAAAAAATCCAAGGAATATTAGGTACTGGTAGTATCGAGATCCCTGAAGAACCGTTCTCTAGTCGTGAAGATGCTTTACGATATGTTATAGAACAATAATATAATATATATATGCTTTAAGTAAAAATATAACACTAAAGGTATTGACTAAGGAATAGGACAGATTATGCTTTTACAGACAGACAGACAGACAGACAGACAGACAGACAGACAGGTTATCCTAGTATTGATAAACCTTGGCTGAAATATTATAAAGATGAGGCCATAAAGTCGTCTTTGCCAGAATGTACGTTATATGAGTATTTATATCAGAATAATAAGGAATATCTTTCGGATATAGCTCTAGAATACATAGGAACCAAGATCAATTTCAGAGAATTATTCAATTTAATAGATCAGACGGCAGCAGCCTTTTTAAATATAGGTGTTAAGGAAGGGGATATTGTTACTGTAGCCCTTCCGAGTGTTCCAGAAGCCGTATATTGCGTTTATTCGCTGAATAAGATAGGCGCTGTTGCAAATATGATTCATCCGCTTGCGGGCAAGGATGAAACCATTAATTATATTAATGAAGTCTCCAGTGATGTTGTAGTCATTTTTGATGGAGCGTTTCAGAATATTGTAGATGGAATAGCCGAAACAAAGGTAAACAAGGTGATTGTAGCATCCCCAGCTGATTCATTGCCGTTTTTGATGAAACAATTGTATAAGTTAAAGGTAAAGCGACCAACTGTAGATGGAACCAAATTTATCTTATGGAAGCAGTTTATCAAAGAAGGGAAAAACATAGTAGTTAATACCGTAAAGAAAAACATATATGAAACAGCTTTGATTTCTCATACTGGAGGGACGACAGGGGAGCCAAAGGGCGTGATGTGTTCTGACTATGCCTTGAATGCTCTAATGTATCAGATTGTATGTAACTTTGAGTATGGAAGAAAGGGTGTTTCATTGGTTGTATTGCCACCTTTCGTGAATTATTGTCTTGTAGAGGGAATAATGGCGATGTTGGCTATTGGATATAAAGTTGTTCTAATCCCTAAATATGAACCTGAACAATTTGCAAACTATGTAAACAAATACCATCCCACAGTTGTTTTATCTATACCAGGATACTGGGAAGCAATGCTAGAAAGCGGAATAAAGGCGGATATGTCATGTTTTGAACATATATATTATGGTGGAGAAGGCATGTCCAATGAGAAAGAAAAAGAGATCAATGACTATATTATTAACTGCGGTTCGAAAACACCTTTGTGTAAAGGGTTAGGTTCTACCGAGTTAATGGCTGCTGCGACACAATCATATCCAGAATGCAATCCGATTGGAAGTGTTGGGATTCCTCTTGTTAGAGTCAATTGCAAGGTTGAGAATCCAGAAACTGGAGAAGAATTGCATTATAGAGAAGAAGGGGAGCTTTGCTTCACTGGTCCGACACTTATGTTGGGATACTATAATAATCAGACTGCTACGGATGAAATCATTCGCAGTGGAAACATGGGGGACAAGTGGCTTCATACTGGAGACATAGGGTATGTGGATGAAGATGGAATTGTGTATGTAACAGGGCGAATTAAGCGCATTATAATGACCAAAGATGAGTCAGGTCAAGTTACAAAAATGTTCCCGGATCGTATAGAAAAAGCCGTTTGTAGTGTTGATAAAGTTGAGACTTGTTGTGCAATAGGTATTCCCGATCCGGATAGAATTAATTATCCAAAGATATTTGTGACATTAAAGAGTAACGAGAGTCCAGAAAATATAAAGAGTGAAATATTGGAAAGCGTAAGTCACAATCTTCCGAATTATATGCTCCCGAAGGAGATCGAGATTCTAGATGAAATGCCTCGAACTTCGCGTGGAAAAATAGATTATAGGGCTCTAGAAGATAAAAACAGGGATCTAACGCCATGATTTCTGGCGTTAGATCCCCTTGTTTTCTAGAAAGATGTAGTGTCTCCTTTGTGGCTCAATAATGAATGTATATTTGACTAATTTATGGTCATCAGCGATAGCAAGAAACGTAATATGTGAGCGTTTGTGTTCAGGTGAATTAGCGCCAGACAACTAGCTTCAAAACTAATAGATATACATCAATATTGAAGTTTTTGAGAGAAATCCGAAAATTGTGTAGCAAAAGTGTAGGTTTTTTCAGAAAAACTATGAGAAATCATAAAAACTTATAAAACTACGAACACCCCTCAAACGTAATAAATTAGGACCTTTCAGGGAATAATTAAGACGTTATAAAATCGTATGTTTCGTTTTTGTAATCAGCAGGTCGTGGGTTCGAGTCCCACAAATGGCTCCAAGTCGAAACCCTTGAAACTATTGCGTTTCAAGGGTTTTCTTTTGCTTAGGTTTAGGTGGTTTTCCTTCAAAAACAGTCAAAATGGTGACAATTTGGGGACAGTCACTTTTGTCTGTTTCCCTTAGCAATGCTTCCGATCAGTTCACCTGCTCGGCGCTTTGCATCACTTTGCGGGTTAGCATAGGTATTCATGGTCTGGCCGGTAAGTTCTGTTTTGGCTCAAAAAATATTTACAAAATTCCCCCATATTTTATAATTTATCTAATATCGTAAGGGATAGAAAATCGGAGGGGATAGTAAAAATGGCAAGAGGCGGTTTTCACGGCGGCGGTTTCCATTCGGGCGGTCATCACAGCGGCGGAGGCGGATCCCACAGCAGCGGCGGCGGTTTTCGCAGCAGCGGCGGCGGTTTCCGCAGTAGTGGTGGTGGTTTCCGCAGTAGTGGAGGCGGTGGCTTCCACAGCAGCGGAGGTGGTGGTTTCCACAGCAGTTCCGGCGGTCGTTTCAGCGGTGGCGGCTTTTTTAGTGGTGGTGACTACTATGGAAATGACGGCTATGTATTTCAAAACAGGTTTACTATGTTTGCGATGTCGGTTATCGTTGCCGTGGCTGTCATTGGTTTCCTTTTTTCATTGATCGCATCGAACAGCATTCCGGGATTGAATTTCATTAATCTCGGAATCTTCTGCGCAAGTTTGGTCATTTTTATCATGGCTCTTAAAGAGACGGGAAGAACATCTGATATCTATTATTTTGATCACATCGATCTTAACAAGGTCGGAGGAAGAGTCTACAAAGTAAAGGGATACCGTCCTGCTGATGCGATAGGTGATAAGCGTACATGGGCATCAAAGAATGGCAGTCAGTACAGCATCTCTTTCTTTGACAGGGAATTCGGTGTCGAGAATGCGAATAAAGTATATGAAGCAAAACAGAGAACTCCCAAGATAGTCTGGGTGAAGACAAATGTCTGGGGCATCTTGATGCTCATCAGCTTCATCGTTAATTTCTCCTTCTATGAAGCAGTAATAGGTGTTTTCGAGAACATGATAATGACAGACATAGCGTTCTTTTTTATCGACGAATTCGTATTCTATTTCATGTCTGTCCTGACGCTCCTGTTTTCCATTGCAGCGCTCGTCTGCATCAACGCTAGAGACAAGATCCTTCACGAATGCGCATTAAGGATCGTCGAAGACAACATGGCATTCGAGGAAAGATATAAGACCGAGCAGTTCATTAATTCGCAGCTCAGCAAGAAGCGGTACTACAACAGTTGCCCGAACTGCGGTGCAGTGGCAAACAAGACATTGACTTACTGCTTAAGCTGCGGCACTTCTTTGGAGGTTCCTTCATTTGCGGATACGGAGCCGTCCTCAGTACACCGCGTATCCACATTTGACCCCCAAAAGCATAAAGCTAATGCGGCGGCAAAGGAGAAGATCTAATGAAAAAAATCTTCAAATATTCATTTGTCATTGGTCTGATCGGAGCTGTAGTCAACCTTATTTTGTTTGTGACTAATCTATTCTATGAACTGGTCGTGCCCGTGATCGAGAACTCAAGCCTTGAAGAAGGCCCGGTATTCGATTTCTTCGATAACCTTATCTATTTCACGCCTTGCATTTTCATGGTGCTGTTTGTTCTATACATAGTCGCAGGAATAATCTACAAAAAGAAGTTCCACGAGAAGAACGAAGAGAAAGAGACGGAAAAGCTCGTAGAGAAAAATACCGCCATCCAGAAAGAACTCGACGTTGAGGCGGAGTTCTTAAAGCACAAGTATTATACCAACTGTCCGAACTGCGGATCGGTCAGGGTGGAGAATACCAGCGTGTGCTCATTTTGCGGCGCATCGCTTGTTATAGGCGAAGATAAAGAGAAGTAATCTTATCAGGCTCCGAAAACCGAATCGCAGTATCTTACCGTGCCCATCGCATCTTTTGCATATTGGACTGCGGCGAAAAAGTGTTACACGCAGATGGGATTATGAATTACCATACAGTTAATACTGAAATGGTTTTTCGCAAAAAAATAGACAAATAATAGGGTCTCAGTACAGGCATTGTCGTTTATTAAGATAAAGTGATCGTAAGTTATATGAACAGCAAACACGAACATGGAGAATAATCTTGAAAGATAACATTATACGAGAAGAGTATTCTTCAGATAAGAAGTACAGATACTTGATCTGTCAAGAAGACAAGTATTTTGAAGTGTGGCTCCAGAAAAGAATAACAGATGAGTATATGGGTCCCGATTGGTTTACTTATACTTACATTCATGACTATAAACATGTGACCGACAGCCTTGAAAGAGCAATTGAAATAGGACGTGAAGGTCTGAGGAACTTGACGGGTTAAGAAACATAACCGGCAAATAGGAAAGTAGCGATAATCAGGAATTAGTCGCGCTAATAAGGAGTATAATTCACATATTGATTCAGTGATATAAGGGATAATTTCATGAGAACGCGATTAACGGTAGTGGAGTGTTTAATTCTGGTTTTCGGAGTGATATTGAGTATTACCGGAACTGTGAAGGCGGTGAAGTTGTCTACGTCTTATATTCCTTATTTCTGGTTTGCTGTATTGGGTATAGTTTTTGCCGTAGTTTTATTTATTCTCCGCAAGAAAAGATTTACATTCCTTGCGGGAATCGGAATGATCGCTATCTATCTGATCGTTGCAGGATTTGCTTATATCGTCTGCACAGTAAACGCAACCAGAATGAGGAACCTCTTATTCTATGAGGGCAAGATTATTGTCATGACGATAGATGACAAACATTATGTCTGGAATGGTGAGGGTTATTATAATTCATCTGATCTGAAGCCTGTTGATGTGAGAGAACAAAATGCTTTTATATCTGTTGACGGTGAGGACCAAGAACTGTCATTCGTGTATATGAATCCCGGCGATGAAGACACGGTCTATTACGAGATCTCCGGACGTAATGCAGGTGAATATCTGGTCATGGAGAGAATAGGGGAGTAATCACTATGGAAGAGTCTGACCGCAGATATAACCAAATGGTGGATCTGGTTAATCACAACCGGCCAAAGTCTGAACTTGTACCGCCTATTCAGAACAAAGAAGAGGACGAGAAGTTCGACAGTCTGGTCTATGAGTTATCAAATCTTCGAAGGAAGTATCCCAAAGCTATGTTGGCACACATTGATTCTGAATGGGGCCAATAGACTGCGGTTATGATATGGATTGAGTTTCAGATATTGCCGTCATAGTCTACCTGAAGGAACTGTACTCCATCTACATCCAGCACATGCTCACATTCTTTCTGTTGCGAAGAAAAAGACCTCAGAAGTCCTGAGGTCCCTTGCTATCGGTTATTTTGTTATGAGTTAATCTGTTGATCTCAAGCGCCCATGGGGAGCGGGAAGCCGAGTTGTGTCATCTGTTTACGGATTAGTAAGCATTATTTCCAATCTTTGGGCCCTTGATGCCCTTGCGCAGACACTTAAGTCCAAATTCGTCAATTTCTGCTTTGGAAACACCATATTTATTACAGGCCCATTCGGCATGACACAAATCTTCTTCTGTTGACAAAACATCTCCGGTCTCATCATCTATTACTTCCCACATACCCCACATACCGGTGTGAATATAATGAACATAGCCGCCTGCGATCGTATCAAGATCGCTGAACCCGAGTTCCTTTGTGCTTGTCATTTCTTTGCCGTTCAATTTAACAGTCTTCATTGTTATGTCCTCCTGAATGAGTTGTTTTGTTTGATGGCTTCATTATTGCAGGAGAATGGGTGCAGACCAATCAGTAATCTAAGGCTTATCTGATGCTTAAGCAACAATTCCCGGAACAGGTGTTGCTTAACGTTAGTTTTTTTGAAAAAGTGCTTTGAAAGCTTATTGATGGTGGAATACGTGCCATTCGAACCGCTTGAAAAAAGGGGGCTTGAAACGCAATAAAACCAGGCGTTTCAGAAAAATGCAAAAACGCCGTACGACAAATTGGACGGATGTATAATGACGTTGCTGATGGAGAACGGGATAGAAGTCATGGATGTGGCGGATCTGTAGTGCAACATTTCGGGAGCCCGGCTGTATATATAGTGAGATCTCAATGGAAGGCCGGTTTTTGTCATGAACAGATTTATAAGAGCAGCAGCGGCGGGGATGGCGTGTCTTGTGGCAGCGGGTGCCTTTTGTGCATGCTCGTCCAAGGTTAATGCGTTCCCGACAGTTAGTTTTGAGGACGGTGAAGTCACCGTGAACGGGAAGGTCGTGGCAGAGGATTGCGACCGTGTTTATTTCTACAGGATAGACAGCAGCGTGGTCTCGATGGCCGCCTGGTCAGACGACGGCGACGTCGAGACGATCAATGTGGATGCTTCGGGAAACGAGATAAAGCTGAGTGATGTCATAACGGACCCTGAACTGTATGAGGAGGCTGCCGCAGAGGAGATAGGCAAGCCGAAGATCGTAGCAAAGGATGCGGTATACGAAGGACCCGAGGTCGACCGCGATGCCATGGAAGATGTGCTCCTGGATTACGATAAAGCGATGGAGCTGTCTTACATTATCGGATACGACGGCGTGTCCGTGATCTACAAAGAGGACAACGGTGCGTCGTACTCGGTCACGTTCGGCTATGACAGCGGCATCGTAGACAAAGCTCTCGAGCCCGGAGACGGGATAATATGCCGGCCCTGGATGACCGGACGGGTAGGATACGGAATATCCGGCATGAAGCTCGAAGGATTTGTGGATCACTGGGCGGAGGATTCGCTGGAGATAGATAATTACGACGGGCACACATACTACTGGTTCTGCGTCGCGTATAAGGACGACGAAGGGGATAAGACGTACTATTCGGTCATTGCAGAAGAGACGGATGACGGCAGGGAGGTCGTCAGCGCGGAAGAGGTCGACGGGCCGTTCATGTGCTGTAACCTGGAAGAGTTCTCTGAGATGTTGGACGGGAAGTAACCTTAAATAGTGTAGGAAAAGTGTAGGTTTTTTCAGAAAAACTATGAGAAAACATAACAACTTATATAATCAAGCACACCTCTCAAACCTAATAAATTAGGGCCGTTCAGAGAATTTATGAGACGCTATAAAATCACTTGTTTCGTTTTGTAATCAGCAGGTCGTGGGTTCGAGTCCCACAAATGGCTCCAAAGAACAAACCCTTGAAAGATAAGGCTTTCAAGGGTTTTTCTTTTGCAAGGATTCGTCGATCATTTCTTGAAAAGTAACTGATTTGCCGACAATTTGGTGACTGTCCAATATGTTGTGAGCCCCTCATCTCTCGTCCATTTAAGAATTAGACTGAACGTGCTTCGTGCCTGAGACGGGGCGAAGGGGGCAGATTATTCGGGAGATCTATGCCATAAGAATAAGAGGTTCAGAAAACTCTGAACCCCTTGGTTTTATGCTTTCGTTAATGTTATCGATTTCTCCATTCTTTCATAACTTCTATTGCTACTTCCAACGATGGAGCGGGATGGTTATGCAGCAGACCATAATCGATCAGCACATCTATCTCTTCGTCATTGAGTTTTTTGCCTTGAAAATAGTAGTCTCCTGTGTTCCAAAGATATCCGAACTCACCGGGGGTGCCATCTTCCTTTATTAAGTCGATACCGGCCGCTCTTATTTGTTTTTCAGGCCTTTCGATCGAGCCTCCTACCACCTTATCAAGATCTTCGGGTTTTACTTCAGGATTCACTTCAGGGTTATTTTTATTTGTTTCTTCCATAGCTTTATTCCTCCGTGTCGCATCTGATACATTTTCATAGTACATTTCGTTTGTGTTCTTTTTATTGTAGAAGTGTGAACAATGGGCAAATGTATGCTTGACATCTGCGCCTCAGTAGAAGTAACCATATTCCTTACTAATCTTTCGAAAAAACCAAAGATATTTCAAGTTAAGCAACACATCTTCTGTACCCTGTTGCTTAAGCATCAGAACGGCAGGACGATCGCCTAAGATTCGCATAAACTTAGTGAGACTTGCAAAATGTTATTATAATTATTGGACTACAATCGATGTTATGACGATTGCAGGGGATAGATTGTATACCTGAAGGAGGTTCATCATGTTATCTCTCGACGTGTTAGGTCCTATATTTTCCGCGATAGGCACTTTATTATTTGCAGTTGTAGGGCTATATGTTTTATTGTCAATAGTGCTCTTTATTGTTGACGGAGTAAAGGCAAAAGAGCAGGGACGCAAGATCAAGATTGGCATCAAGATCATGTTCATCATCGCCATGGTCATCTCAGCTGCCATGCTTGCCCTGGGAGTATACGTAATTGTGTTGCTCTTTTATCTATTTATTCACGGACCTTTCTAAGTTTCGTTGGGTGGGGCGAAGAAGTAATTACGACAGAGATAAGAGGATGGTACAAACATGAAGAGGATACTTTGCTTTGGTGATTCGCTTACATGGGGCTATGACCCTGCAAAGCGTGTTAGATTCGAAGAGGACAGCAGGTGGCCGTGCGTTATGCAGGCGGCTCTCGGTGATGACTATAAGGTGATCGAAGAGGGACAGAACGGCAGGACGATCGCCACGGAAGACCCTGCAGAAGGCGAGAAGAACGGGCTCTCATACATCGGTGCCTGCCTCGAAAGCCATACTCCGTTGGATTATGTGATCATCATGCTGGGTTCCAATGACTGCAAGCGGAAGTTCTCTTATTCTTCTATGGACATAGCAGGTGAGATGCAGATCATGCTCGAGAAGGTACAGTCTTATAACCGCTACAGATGCAATGACGGCTTCAAGGTCATCCTGGTATCGCCTCCGCATTTTGCTGATACGATAAGGGATTCCTGGCTTGGCGACAGCTTCGGCTATGAGAATGCTGTCAAGCTGTCCAAAGAACTGGCTCCCTGGTACAAGCAGCTCGCGGACATGTACGGCTGCGCGTTTGTCGATGCGGCAGAGCATGTAAAAGCAAGCACTGTGGACAGCATCCATTTGGACAGCGAATCTCAGCGCACGCTGGGCATGGCTTTGGCGGAAGTGATCAAAAATACATAAGCTGATTCTGCACAATAGTTACGGTTATCCCGCATCGCTCGATCAGGTCCTCGAGATAATGCCTTCCGCAGATTTGGTTATAATAGAAGGTGCAGATCGCATCGTGGCAATATCTTTTGAACAGCAAGGCACTTAATAGGAGGAACCCTATGAGATTAACTGATGTTGACATTGGACAGCTGTTATACACTCCCTTTGTAGCAGATCACACATACGATCACGACGAAGAGGAACAGGGTTTCTTCAAGAGACACTTCGCGCGAAAAGCACCGCCGGAAGTGCCGTTCTTCAACAGAAGAGTGGAAGAATTCGGCAGGGACGCATTGTATGACGATGTTAGGGAAAGGTGCGATGCGTATAAAGTTAACGGTGCTCCTGACGAGACCATGGTTGTTCTGTCTCGCAGTTATTTGATCCTTCCGGGAAAAGAGATATTCCCGCTCTATGACATATTCAAATTTGCGATCAAAAACGAGCCGTATGACAGACGGCCTTATGAGCAATATGCCATAGACAGATTCGATAAGCCGTATGACCCGGCATATGTCAGTGAATTCGATAACGAAGAAGGGTTCGAGCTTGCAAGATTCAATATAAGGCTCTTGATCACCGACGAGAATAGTATTGATTATGAGTATGTTTTCCCTATGGAAGTATCTGACAGAAGGGATTTCCGAGAACAGTTGAATGAGCGTCTGGCTCCGATCGGTGCACATGACTTCTCTGACGAAGATGTCATGGACGGACAGTTTACCGAAGAAGAGCCATGGGAATAATCGTGTCGATTGGAAGCAAAAGAGAAGTATCAGCAATCCCCGGTTGGTGGTAAAATATTTTTAACACCTAATGGAAAAGGGGATTAATAATGTCAAGAGTCAATGTTTACACCAATGCCGGAGGCGGGGTAGAGCGCATTAATGCAGATGCCCGTCAGGCAGGCAAGGTTACGGAAGTCAAAAGAGATGTCAATGACATCAGGAGCGAGATCTTAT
>JAEEGH010022666.1_pt1 | contig 12854 bp, 9 predicted proteins | sample 9134181 | NCBI WGS metagenome assembly JAEEGH01 (sample SAMN16246544, study PRJNA631951) | gut metagenome | biome: gut microbiome; feature: rumen; material: DP-attached | host: Bos | place: Iran: Karaj | collected 2018-10 | reverse complement strand
GTTGGGCTTACCTATGGACATGTATCCTACTTTTGCGACCGATCAGAACATTGTATTGCTTACTGAACAGGCCGCTGGTGATCCAGATATCATGACGAAGATCAAGAAGCAGCTTCAAGGTGGCCATGATGTGATCATTACTACTGGCTTGTTGAAGGCTATCCCTGAGAAGATTGCCGAGGTGGCAGAGTTACGTTGCTCTGACCTCAAGGCAATCGTTAATGATTTCGGTCGTTTTGGCAGGAGTAGTCGTGAATTCATCATTCCTCAAGTACTTTATCAGACCAACGATAGCTGGGAGGTAATCAGTGCTGGCCGTCCATTAGATGGTGGTGTATCAGGCTATCCTATTTTACATAAAGCACTCTATTCTGGTGCCTACCTTTATGTGCTGACTGTTCCTGACGATAAGGGTAACTTGTATGATTATCCAGAACCAGCTCTGAATGAGATACGTCGTATAATGAGTCAGGACATGGACTTCTATATGGAAGGTCCAGCTAAGGTGAGCTTGTTCATGTATGACAACAAGACGCTGATTGTTGAGAACTTCAACGATGAGCCAGTAGATATCAAGCTTGTTGGTGATACCAAGTTCAAGAAGTTCACTAATCTCGAGGATGGCAGTGTTGTAAATGCTAACCAGGAAGATATCTTGATTAAGTATACACGTAAGCCAATGAGTAAGTTCTCCATGACGGTGAAGCCTCACTCTTATATGGCATTCAAGTATGAATAAACAATAAAGAAGATGGGAGAGTTACCAAACTCTCCCATCATTTTAACTAAGAACAACGATGAAGATAGGTGATAAAGTACGCTTTCTTTCAGAAGTAGGAGGCGGTAAGGTAGTAGGCTTTCAAGGCAAAGACATCGCGTTGGTAGAAGATGCTGATGGCTTCGAAATCCCCATGCAAATAAAAGAACTAGTGGTCGTGCAGGCCGATGAGTATAACATCCCTACACCCCAACAGAAACAAAAGAGGGCTGATGATTCGCCTCATGCTAAAACAGAGGTGGCTGCTCCATATCGTGGAAAGACAGGCCAAGATGCGTTCTTTGATAAAGGTATGCATGGTTTCGCTCATAATAGCTCCTCTACCAAAGTGGAAGGGATGTCTTTTAGGGCAGGGGAGCATCATCCCGTTAGCGGTGTTTCAGCTGCCAATGAAATAAAGGGTGGCGACATTCTCAATGTCTATCTCGCCTACGTTCCCGTTGACATTAAGCAGGTCAGCACTACACCTTTTGAAACCTATCTGGTAAACGACAGCAACTACTACCTTTACTACACCTATTGTAATATAGAAAACCAATCATGCCAGGTACGCTCACAAGGCATGATTGAGCCTAATACCAAACTATTCTTGGAAGAGTTTGAGAAGTCGCAGCTTAATGACTTGGAACGTGTGGTAGTTCAATGCATTGCCTTTAAAGAGAATAAACCTTATGCCTTAAAGCCTGCCATAAGTGTAGAGTTGCGTATAGATGTCGTGAAATTCTACAAGTTGCATACCTTCCAGGACAATGATTTCTTTGAAGAACCAGCCTTGCTATACGATATTGTGCGAAACGACCAGCCTGCCAAGCAGTTGTACGTGAGTGCCGAGGAAGTGAAGAATGCCTTGATACAGAAAAGAGACGTGCAGCCAGCCCGTAAGCCTGTGCAGAAGAAAGATGACCGTAATGCGATTTTGGAAGTCGATTTGCATATAAATGAGCTATTAGACAATACCCACGGCTTGAGCAATGCAGATATGTTGCAATATCAGCTAAAGAAGTTTGTGGAGGTAATGGAGCAATATAAAAATCAACAAGGTAAGCGCATTGTGTTCATTCATGGCAAGGGTGAAGGAGTTTTGCGTAAGGCCATTCTTGATGAGCTCAAGCGCAAATATCCTCGTTGCAAATGGCAGGATGCCAGTTTCCAGGAATATGGATTCGGGGCGACACAGGTCATGATACATTAATCTCGTTGAATCAGAGGCTTTACTATAAGTCTTCCTGGTATTTTCTATCATCCATTCCAGTATCTGCTATGGGGGTATAGAAGATATTGCGACAACTCATAGGAGGCTTTCCAGCGCTCCGTGGCAGATATTCCGTCCACCCATAGCAAGCTTCTGTATCGCTTATAGAATACTTTACAATGACCTAAAGAAGGTATTGAAGAGATTATTGTTTGCGTAGAAGCTAACTCCGGTACGTAAATGATTATTCAGTTTTCCAGTTGATAGACTGTATCAGTAAACAAAGATTAGTATGCCTCGCGGTATTTCTTCTCGCCTTTATCGTCCAGCATACTTAGGTAGCTGGCATAGCGACTCTGACTGATAAGATGTTGTTCAACGGCTGCCAACACAGCACAGCCGGGCTCGTGAGTGTGAGTACAGTTGCCATATCTGCAATTGGCGGACGTGTGGAATATTTCCGGGAAATAATGCCCTATCTCTTCGACCTCCATGTCGAAAGTACCAAAGCCTTTGATGCCCGGAGTGTCAACGAGATAACCTCCTTCTGGCAAAGCATACATTTCGCTGAAGGTAGTGGTGTGCATACCCTTCAAATGAGCTGACGATATTTCCGATGTCTTTGCCTTGTTGTTCAGATTCGGTAAGAGTAGGTTGATGAGCGATGATTTCCCCACACCTGAGTTGCCGGAAAGCAGAGTAACCTTGCCTTTCATCTGTTCCTTAACAGCATCTGTTCCTTCGCCAGTCGTAATAGACATGGGATAACATTTGTAGCCGATGGTAGTATATAAGTTGATGAGAGCGTGCATATAAAGAGTCTCATCTTCATTGTAAATGTCGGTCTTGTTGATAAGCAGGCAAACTGGTACCCTATAAGCTTCTGCCGTAGCTAGAAAACGGTCAATGAAAATCGTGCTTGTTTCTGGGTGACTTACTGTAACCAGCAAAAAAGCTTGATCGAGGTTAGCTGCAATGATATGACTTTGTTTGGATAAGTTAGATGCTTTGCGTATGATATAGTTTTTGCGATCTTCTATCTCATTTATCAAGGCTGTCCCTTCTTGGTTGAGGGTTATATGTACCCAATCACCCACAGCCACCGGATTGGTACTGCGGATGCCCTTGAGCCTAAAGTTTCCTTTTATCTTGCAGTCTATTGTTTCGCCCTCATCAGTAAGGACGGTGTACCAATAGCCTGTATTCTTTATTACGAGTCCGTGCATTTAGACGGTCATGATTTCCTTGGTCTTGTCATCAAGCATAGCATCAATCTTAGCGATGTACTTGTCGTGCAGTTTCTGCAAATCGTTCTCTGCATCCTTTTCTACATCCTCAGAAAGACCGTCCTTGATAGCCTTCTTCAACTTATCCTTGATTTCAGCACGCGCATTACGAACACCAACCTTTGCCTTCTCACCAATCTTATTACACTGCTTAACGAGGTCGCGACGACGCTCCTCTGTTGGCTGTGGAATACCGAGACGGATGATTTCACCGTTATTCTCTGGTGTGATACCAACGTCAGAATCCATGATACCCTTCTCGATTTCGCGAATCTGCTTCTTGTCGAAAGGCTTGATTGCGATAGTACGAGCATCAGGAGTTGTAACGCTTGCCACCTGATTCAGAGGCACCATCATGCCGTATGATTCTACACGCACGCCACTAACGATTGCCACATTGGCTCTACCGGCGCGAATCTTAGCGAGGGACTCATCGAGATACATTGCTGCCATCTCCATCTGCTCCTCAGCTTCCATTAGGGTTTCTTTTACGTCGATCATTGTAATTTGCTATTTTTAGTTTTTGTTGTTTTCTGTTTTCCAAGATTCCGGACTTTCCGGATAATCCGGGTTTTCCGGTTATTCTGGAGTATTACTCCCTGCCAGTTCCTTCTCTACAAGATTCGTTAGCTCTACGAACTGCTGAACGCTCAACTGCTCTGGGCGCTTAGTCATCAGCTCATGCTCAAAGAACTCTGGACTTGCAGCATTATCTCCGTTGAATATCTGGCGAAGTGAAACACGGAGCATCTTCCTACGTTGGTTGAAGGTGGTCTTCACTACCCTCTTGAAAAGAGCCTCATCACATCCGAGATCAGTAACCTTGTTGCGTGTCATGCGAATAACCGCACTCTTAACCTTTGGCGGTGGATTGAACACATGCTCATCTACTGTAAAGAGATACTCTGTATCATACCAAGCCTGTATCAACACCGAAAGAATGCCGTAAGCCTTGTTTCCTGGCTCTGAGGCTATGCGCAACGCTACCTCCCTCTGAATCATACCCGTACAACAAGGTATCAAATCCTTGTTATCCAGCATCTTGAAGAATATCTGCGAAGAGATATCGTAAGGATAGTTGCCCGTAAGAACGAACTGCCTGCCACCAAAGACTTCATTCAGGTCCATACGCAGAAAGTCAGCACCGATGATGTTATCTCTCAGACGAGGAAAGTTCTCATTGAGGTATGCCACCGATTCTGTATCAATCTCCACGCACTTGAACTCACGTTCCTTGGGATAGAGGTACTGCGTCATCACACCCATACCCGGTCCTATCTCAAGGACTGGTATCTCAGGATATGCGTCCACAGTATCGGCTATACGACGCGCTATGCCAAGGTCGGTCAAGAAGTGCTGACCTAAATTTTTCTTTGGTCTTACCTGTTTCATTCAAGCGACAAAGGTACAATTAAAAAACGAAAATCCATAACGAAATGTATAAAAAAAACATATTTTTCACATTTTCGACATATTATTCAAGCGTATTTTTGGTATTTTCCCGAAATAGCATTACCTTTGCGTGATATTATATGAACAAAAAACGCCTTATAACAATCCTAAAAGTCACCACCCCATTCATTTTGGGTGGTGCTATTCTGTATTGGATGTTCCGAAACTTCGACTTCAAGAGCATGGAGCGCGTCCTCTTCGAGGAGATGAACTGGTGGTGGATGCTCTTGTCCTTCCCTTTCGGAATCCTTGCACAGGCTTTCCGAGGATGGAGATGGAAGCAGACTCTCGAACCTATAGGCGAGAATCCGCGTACCAGCACAACCATTTACTCTATATTCATCTCATACGCAGCCTCGCTCGTTGTACCTCGTATTGGTGAGTTCACACGCTGTGGAGTCCTTAAACGCTGGGAAGGAACATCATTCCCCAAAGCCCTTGGAACAGTAGTTACAGAAAGAGCCGTTGACTCTCTACTGATACTGATACTCACGCTCATCACGTTTCTAAGCCAGTTGCCAGTGTTCCTTACCTTCTTCTCTCACACAGGAACACGCTTTGACGAAATTTTCGGAATGTTCTCTACCACAGGATATATCGTGACACTCATCTGCGGTATAGCAGTTATCATTTCCCTCTATTCCGTCCGTAAGAAACTGTCTTTCTATGATAAGGTGAAGGCAACGCTCCACGGCATCATAGAAGGCATTATGTCACTCCGTGGAGTGAAGAACATCCCTCTCTTCATCTTCTACTCCATCGCTATCTGGGCAAGCTATTTCCTGCACTATTACCTCACCTTCTTCTGTTTCTCAGGAACTGAAAACCTCGGTATAACATGTGCAATGGTAACGTTCATCGTTGGTAGTATCGCCGTACTTGTACCAACTCCTAATGGTGCGGGTCCTTGGCATTTCGCAGTAAAGACAATGCTTATCCTCTATGGAGTTGCCGAAAACGAGGCTCTATACTTCGTGCTTATAGTACATACCGTACAGACCCTTCTCGTCATTGCCATCGGAGTTTATGCCTGGGCAGCACTTTCGCTAAAAGCCCGTCGCTTGCGCGACTGATAAGAAAGTAAATGAGCAGAAAATGATGCCAGTAAATTAAATCCAGTAAATTATAATATAAAAAGATTTTACTGAACTAATTTACTGAATTAATTTACTCATAATTTACTTTCCTCCCCCACGCTCCGCAAGGAGCGTTCAAAAAAGACTATTATTTTACAATTTAAATTTCATATAAAACCATGAGCGAGATTAAATCCCTTCAGCCAGAATGTATCTGGCGCAATTTCTATGCACTCACACAGGTGCCACGTCCATCAGGACATCTTGAGAAAGTTCAGCAGTTCCTTCTCGACTTCGCCAAGAAAGTTGGCGTAGAGGCTTTCAAGGACTCTGCAAACAATATCGTAATGCGCAAGCCTGCCTCTCCGGGCATGGAGAACCGTAAGACCGTGATGCTTCAGGCACACATGGATATGGTTCCGCAGAAGACTCCAGACTCAACCCATAACTTTGAGACCGACCCTATCCAGACATGGATTGACGGTGAATGGGTAAAGACAAAGGGAACAACCCTCGGTGCCGACAATGGTCTTGGAATAGCGGCTATAATGGCTGTAATGGAGGATAAGACATTGAAACACGGTCCTATCGAGGCTCTCTGTACTGCTGACGAGGAAACTGGAATGTATGGTGCCAATGACCTTCCTGCAAATCAGATGACCGCAGATATCCTCCTTAACCTCGACACCGAGGATGAGGGCGAGATGATTGTAGGCTCTGCTGGAGGCATAAACATCACAGGCACAATAGAATACAAGGCTGCTGATACCGAGGCTGGCGACAAGGCTGTAAAGGTTACTCTCAAAGGATTGAAGGGCGGTCATTCAGGTCTCGAAATCAACGAGGGACGTGCCAATGCCAACAAGCAGATGGTTCGTTTCGTGCGTGAGGCTATCAGCCAATGCGATGCACGTTTGGCAGAATGGCATGGTGGTAATATGCGAAATGCGATTCCTAACTCATGTATCGTTATCCTCACCGTTCCTGCAGAGAACGTGGAGGCATTGAAGGAACTCGTAGAGGACTGGAAAGTATATATTTCAGAGGACTACTACGGCATAGAGGAAGGCATTGAGTTCTTTGCAGAGGACATAGCCACTCCAAAGACCGAGGTTCCTGCAGAGATTCAGGACAACCTCGTAGATGCTATCTATGCTTGTCACGATGGCGTTATCCGTATGATTCCAAGCATCCCTTCAAAGGTTGAGACATCAAGCAACCTTGCTATCGTTGATATTACTGATACCAAGGCAGAGATTAAGGTTCTTGCACGCTCTTCTTCTGAGAGCATGAAGGATTATATCGTAACCACCGTTTCAAGTGCATTCTCAATGGTTGGAATGAAGGTTGAGACCGATGGCGACTATACCGGCTGGAATCCTAATCCAAACAGTCCTATGGTAGCCTTGATGAGCAAGATCTACAAGAATCTCTTCAATGCAGAGCCTACCGTACAGGTATGCCACGCAGGACTTGAGTGCTCTATCATCCTCGGCAAATATCCACAGCTCGACATCGTGAGCTTCGGACCAACCATCCGCTCTCCACATACGGCAGGCGAACGTGCTCATATCCCTTCTGCTCCTAAGTTCTGGAAGTTCCTTACCAAGACGCTGGAGGAGATTCCGGAGAAGGATTAAAGGAGAAAGTGTAAAGAGTAAAGAGAAAAGTAGAAAGTATAAAAAAATTACGAATTACTTTGTTACATTTATCGTAACTTGGTAATTCGTAATTTGCTATTAGTACTTCTCCCACATTCTATACGTTTTCGTATTTATTCCCACGGCGATATTTATTGCAGGCACCCATCCAATGCCATTATTATATTTGGTGATATTGAAGTAAGGCTTCACACGCAACTGTGTCTCGGTAGCAATCCTAAAAAAGGACTGTAAATTGATGGTATGCTTCAGCTTATAGTCAATCATCAAGCCCAAGCCTGTGGAGAAGCCAGCACATTGATACGTTACATTGTTCTTCTCCTTATATTCCTCATATCTTTCTCCTCCATTGAAGAAACGCACACCAGCCCCTATAAACGGAGTAAGTGCCACCTTATTCCTATTATATATATTATATCCGAAATAGGATGTAATAGCGCCACACGTAAGCCAATCGCCTTCATCTATATGACCTTTCTTTGCAAGAATCTGCTTCTTACACTTGGTAAAGAATGACAAATCAATATCCAATCCGTACAACCTTTTACACCTGTTATAGCTTGCTCCGAAACTAAATCCATAGGATGCGCCATGATAATCAGAGAAAGGGACACTTGCAAGGATTCCCACATCACCCATCCAATACACCTTAGAAGGCTCAAGTCCCCTTGTCATATCGCGTGGGTCAAACTCTTCGTCGGTAAGTTTCTTTGCCAACTCATCAGCAATGCTATCCACCGCCTGAGCGTTGTTTCCCTGGCTGGTGACATTATTCATCCTTTCTATTTCCTCGTCGAATGCACGTTGCAAATACTGTTTATCAAAATCCACACCCTGCTTCTCCGACTCAACAGCCACCTTCCTGACAAGAAACTCCCACAGGTCAAATTGATTCTGACAATGCTTCAGCTTCGACTCGTTCATGTTCTTAGTATCTATCCACGACTGACCCTGAATAGCATAGTTCTCCCTGCCGATGTATTTGTATTTTATTCCATCCAGTATTTTCTCCTTTTGCATTGATATCATCTTAAGACTAACATACGAGGAAGTCTTGCCCTTCATTGGATTCACAGCCTTGAAATCATCCCAACGGAGCTTTCTCTCACCCCATTTAACCATACCCAGATGTATGTCATCATTACTTTTCTGAGCCTGCTCCGATTTCTTCAAGCGATACGTTTTACCGTTTACACCAACACTGATGTTCAGCGCAGGAGTCCAGCCCAGAGGCTTTCCATAATTAGTAAGACTGAAATATGGCTTCACCCTGATTTGCGTCTCCGTGCTTTCCATGTCAGGAAGCTTATATCTCATGTTGACCGTATGCTTTACCTTGAAATCAGCCATCACACCCAAACCAACTGAGAAACCTGCAAGTTCAAGTGCCTTGTCCAAACGATTTTTCGGATTTTCAGGCCTATATTCTTCATATTTCTCGCCTCCGTAAAAGAAACGCACACCTGCACCTATAAATGGAGTAAACGACTTCTTATCCCGATTATATACATTATAGCCGATATAATGCGTAAAGCCACCGTGAGATAGCCAATCACCATCTTCTATATGACCTTTCTTTGCAAGAATCTGCTTCGTGCATTTACCAAATGTCATATCAAAATCAAGTCCAAACAAGAATCTGTTGCGGTTATAGCTAACACCTCCACTAAATCCCACAGCGGGAGAGGCATATCCAGTAAAAGGCACATTCATTACAAGACCGACATCAGACATCCAATATACCTTCGAAGGTTCGTAACCCTTTACAATATCCCGCGGGTCAAGTTCCTTTTCCGACAGTTCCTTTGCCAACTCATCGGCAATGCTATCCACCACCTGAGCATTATTTCCATGATTGGTAGCCCTCTCCATCCATTCTGTCTCCTCGTCAAACCTCTTTTTCATATCGGAATATTGAGCTTCAAGGCTTTCATACTGCCTCCTCGGATATTCAACAGCCACCTTCCTGACGAGAATTTCCCACAGGTCAAACTGATTCTGGCAATACTTCAGCCTTGACTCATTCATGTTATTGACATCCGTCCACGACTGGTCCTGAATAACATAGTTATCCCAGTCTATATATTTATACTTTATGCCATCCAGTATTCTTGCCTTATCCCTCGGCTTTGCCAACAGACTGACATACGATGATTTCTTGCCATTCACAGGCTTTACCCCTCTGAAATCATCCCAACGGAGCTTTCTCTCACCCCATTTCACCATACCCAGATGCAAGTCTTCATTATCAGCATTTTTCTTTGATGATGCCTTCTGAGCCTGCGAAGGCACTATGCACAAAGCCAAGAGAATCTGTAATAGTATCCTTTTCATATAACGTTTTTTATGTAATCCAGATGCAAAGATAGTCATTTTATCTGAATATCAAGAAAATATCGTGTAAAAAGTTAATAAACGCTAAAATACGCATGGCGGATGCAGTCTTTTCTGTGAAATCACACACTATATAAGTGAAATTAATTACTTTTGCATTTAAATAAACCTAAGTATGAAAAGAAACAAAATCCTTTGGCTTGGAGCCATCCTAATCACCACGACATTTTGTGGCAGTTGCAGTAGCGACGACGATTCTACCGCACTAACAACGACAAGGGCTAACGGTAATGTCAGCATTGCCGACAATTCGCTATATGCCATCGCACGACAGGATAATGGCGCCTTCATGCAGCATAAGACTGAGATACCGGTATTCTCACTCAACGACATAAAGAGTTTCAATACCGCAACAGGCGAGATGACATTCAAGGATAATGTTGTATTCGACAAAGAGCTATTCTACGACATTTCCTGCAAATATCGTGTATATTTCTATGCAGGTGATGACCTGCTGTTCGATGCCCGTACAGTATCATGGTTTTCCAGCGCAGGCTATTTCGACGAACTCACATTCCAGTGTGATTTCTACGGACCTTCCGACGACGGACTGAAGAATAGCCATTTCTATCTGCTCTATGGCTATCCTGGTACAATAGACGGCGATGAGACAGTCAAGGAACTGATGAAAAAGAATGCAGCCGGCATGGAACGATTCATCAGCATACTACGCAAGGCAGGAAAGATTGTCGATGCAGAATAACACCATACCCACAGTACAACAAGAAAAAGACGAACTTATTAGCAGGTGCAAGGCTGGCGACCATCAGGCCTTGAACCTGCTATATAGTCATTACAGACCGTATCTGCTCAATATCTGCAAGCATTACGCCAAGGATAATGATACGGCAGAAGACCTGTTGCATGACGCTTTCATAGTGATACTCACATCACTCGACAAACTGCGGAGCACAGACAAACTGGAGGTATGGATGACAACAATAGTACGCAACGTAGGCTATCACTATTGGAAACATCTTGACAAGGAACATACTGCCCTTCAGCAGATGGCAGGCGAGAGCCAAGAAATCACAGCAGAAAGCCTCATGCCTGATTTTGAACTGATGCAGAAGCTCGTAGCACAACTACCCAAGGGCTATCAGCAGGTATTCCGCCTGTCTGTGTTCGAGGGACTCTCGCATCAGGAAATCAGCCGTATGCTGAACATAGCGCCCCACACCTCATCATCGCAGCTACTACATGCTAAGCGAATGCTCCGAAAACTCATCAAGCAGTCATGGCTCCTCATACTGCTATTCATCGCTATACCTACGGCCATCTGGAAATTCCTACAGAAAGACAATCCCAACATTGAAGGAAGTGTAAAAGAGGCACGTGTACAGTCTCTTCCACAATCTACGCATATAAAGAGTGAGGCTGAGTCTGCCAAGAATTCCTCTTCAGATATAAAGAGGGATTCTGAGGGCTTCCAACACCCATCACCTAACACCCAACACCTATCAACATCTGTTCTTCCCAATAAAGAGGAAGAGCCTGTTCGTGAGAATGAGTTCACCATCAAGGAAGATTCAGCGGGCTTCCAACACCCAACACCTAACACCCATCACCCATCACCAAACACCCAACACCCAACACCTAACACCCAACAACCAACACCTAACATCCAACACCCAACACCTAACACCCAACACCCAACACCTAAGCCAAAGACTTCTGCATGGAAAATCCAACTGGCATATAACGGACAACTCGGAAAGCGTGATAACTTCCATGAAGCGACGAGCGTAAACGCCAAGAGTTTCTCTGCTATAAGCAATATCCTCATCCCAGCAGAAACATCCTACAGCAACTGGAACGACTATTCCTTCTATCTCAACAACGAGGTCCCACCGATGGACATGACAGAAGAGACACGGTCGCTGATGGAGATTGCAGCAAGCAATGCTCAGATAAACGGTGGAAATATGGAAGCCCATTACGAACACCAGTTGCCTCTCAGCATACAACTGACTCTGAGCCGTCAGCTCGGCAAACAGTTCTCCGTAGAAACAGGACTAAGCTACACCCTACTCCAGTCAACCAGCACGACAGGAAGTTCTGCTGCATATATTCAGGAGCAGCAACGCCTGCACTATCTCGGCATCCCTATCCGTATGGGATGGCAATGGTACAGCCATAAACAGCTAAGCTTCTATACATCATCCGGAGTGATGTTAGAAATGCCAATCCACAGCACTCTCAACGTGAATCACGTTGTCAATGACATGAACACCTACAGCAAGCAGGAAAAGCTCAGCGTACCGCTCCAATGGTCCACCTCCGTAGGTGTTGGCATCCAGTACGATATCACGCCTCATATCGGCTTCTATCTAGAACCAAGTCTGCAATACTTCTTCAACGACGGCAGCAGCATAAAGAGCTATCGCACGGAGCATCGCTTTAGCGTTACCCTGCCTCTCGGCATCCGCTTCCATTAGGATGAAGGGGAAAGATGATTTTTGTTAATAATGACGGGGAGTCTCTGAAAGCCGTTTATGATACCCTTTTAGCTCTCTTCCGGAATAAGAGCTACATAAGAGCAGCATAAGAGCTACATAGGAGTCACTAAGGCGGTAGCTTTCCCATGTTTTTGCCCCTGTAAACCTCGCGTCCGAGGTGCTCCCTTAAACACTACAAAGATACTAATTTTTCATGAGTTATGCAAGCCGAACAAGCATTATTCCTCTCGTTTTCAAGTCTTTGCGTCAAGATGCGTAGAGTTGCGTAGAAACGACATAGCAAAGCGTAAAAGGGTGGAGATGGTGGAGATGATTCTATAGGAGGTAAGAAAAAATTCAATAATTAAAATGCAATTTTATATTTTTATTTATTGATTTTTTCTATACTATATAGGGAATAACCCCACCATCTCCACCCTATTCCCCCTTTATATAAAATAAAATCCCGAACATTCGTTATGAATATTCGGGATTATCTATTCTAACACGAACCTTTATCTTCGGTTAAATTGCTTTTTCTATGATGATGTTATTTCTTTAATTACGTATTGTCTTC
>JAEEGH010022665.1_pt1 | contig 12854 bp, 8 predicted proteins | sample 9134181 | NCBI WGS metagenome assembly JAEEGH01 (sample SAMN16246544, study PRJNA631951) | gut metagenome | biome: gut microbiome; feature: rumen; material: DP-attached | host: Bos | place: Iran: Karaj | collected 2018-10 | reverse complement strand
AAAGAAAGCTCGCGGCTGTGAACCGCAAGCATCTTCGACTTCCTCTCGGCATTGCATTTGAAATTTTCCAGGTTTCGAACTGCAAAGATAAAAGCGAAAACGCTTCTGCTATGTATTTATAAAAAGGTTCTTTTTAGGTTCTAATTCTTTTAGGTTCAATATTTTAAGTTGATAATCCCGTTTTGTGCCACATTTCGGTGGCACAGCGGCAAAGTTAGGAAAATATTTGATATGGTGGAAGAAAGAACGAATATTTTCTCCCTCAGATTTCACAGAACGGCGCAGAAGCTGCGCGTTGCGTCACCTGCACTTTTTTCAGTGCGGTATTTTTTAAATTCTGCACTTTTTTTAGTGCATATCAAAAATAATTGTATTTTTGCAGGCAAAAAAAGGTCATGATAGATACGGTTCTCACGGAGTTTATGCAGGAGCAGCTGAGTCAGGTGCGCCTTGATTTCATTCGCTATAAATACAATCAGATAGACTGGAGCCTCCGGATGGCAGGGCTTGTCGGGCCAAGAGGTGTTGGTAAATCGACTCTGGTTTTACAGCATATATTACAGCAGAAAGAATCGCAAAACGCATTGTATATCTCTGCGGACCGCAGCTATTTTGCCCAACACACGCTGGTTGAAGTGGCATCCGAATTTGTCAAGGAGGGCGGGACACATCTGTATATTGATGAAATTCACAAATATCCGTCATGGTCAACAGAGCTGAAAGAGATATATGACGGACATCCCTCCCTTCATGTTTTTTTTACTGGTTCTTCCGTGCTTGATTTGCTTCGCGGACAAGCCGATCTGAGCCGCCGTGCGGTGATGTTCACCATGCAGGGACTATCGTTTCGAGAATACCTCGAAATGTTTCATCAGATTAAAGCACCCGTGTATTCCCTTGGCGAAATTATAGCCAACAAGGTGGATAACAGCCTGATATCGCACCCTCTTCTCCTTTTCAGGCAATATTTGCGCGACGGTTACTATCCGTTCGGCAAGGAAGGTGCGTTTTTCTCGCGGTTGGACCAGGTGGTCACACAGACCTTGGAGTCAGACATTCCACAATATGCCTCCATGTCTGTTTCCACTGGTCGGAAACTGCGCCGTCTGATGGCCATTGTGGCTAAAAGCGCACCTTTCAAACCGGATTATTCCAGTATTGCCAATGCACTGGGTGTGAGCCGGAATGTGTTGCCGGACTATCTCCTCTATATGGAAAAGGCGGGCATGATTGGCCAGCTGCGCGATGAGACAGGCGGTATTCGCAGCCTCGGGAAAGTGGAAAAGGTGTTTGTGGACAACACGAACATCATGTATGCGTTGGGCACAGCAGACACGAACACGGGGAATCTGCGTGAGACGTTTTTCTACAACCAGACACGTGCCGTCAGCGATGTCATTTCATCAAAAGTGTCAGATTTTGTCATCGGAGAACATACGTTCGAGGTCGGAGGGAAAAACAAGGGTGGCAAGCAGATTGAGGATGTTCCCAACGGCCATATCGTGAAAGATGATATTGAATATGGGTACGGTCGGGTGTTACCTTTGTGGACCTTCGGGTTATTGTACTAAACGGTGAATATTTCAGATACTAACTTAAATTTTCAATCAAAATCTAAGGTAAAGAAGTAATATTATTTTTGTATGTCTTTTTTAAGAACAAAAAAATCATTGTCTTGAGTCCGAGGTCCTGGAAAAACCCTGCAATGCCAAACAAAGAAAGCTCGCGACTGTGCACCGCAAGCACCTCGGCATTGCATTTGAAATTTTCCAGGTTTCGAACTTGGTTATTCTTTCGCCGTTTCTTTTCCAAGCTGGGCTGAAAGTCTCCTTATTTCAGACGAGTTTCTTTCGTATTCATCACATAATTTCTCATACTCCTCGTCAGATATTAGGTGTTCCTTATGCAAATCATAGTAGTATGGGTATATCTCTTTCCCCTTTTCATCCGTGTATGGATATTTTGCATTATAACGATTCCACAAATCCCCAGCATAGCTTTTGAAAGCTTTTTGAACACTTTTAGGAAGTTGCTGACGGCGTTGCTGGATGTGAACACTCATTTGAAGCAACGCAATCATTTTGTGATTATGAAATTGCTCCCTATATAAAATTGTGCCTGCATTGACTTCCTCGTCAAAAGGTTTTATAATGCTGTCAAACTCAAACTTAAGATTATAGCAGTAATAGTCAAGTAGTGATTCTGCCTCTTCTTCATATCCTAATGCAGTGTTTTTTTGAGCCGGAAACGCATTGCTCTTATGGTTGTTTTGTTTTTGAGAAGTTATTTCCTGCGTCTTCAGGTCTATTAAGGAGTCATCTATCGTAAGATTTTTGCCGCTTTCTTCCTGAACATAATCTTTTTGTACAAAGTTTTCTTCTTGATTAAGAGATTGAATCAAATAAACGACAAGTCCTAATACAAGTAGGATAATGATAACAGTAATGGGCAACCATTTTATCCCTCTTTTGCAACTCCTCATCGCCTCCGCTACCTCATCCGCTGAAGCATACCGCCTCTCTTTCAACGGTTGGATGCACTTGCGGACAACACAACCGTAGCGATTCGGAAACAACTGCTTCAAAATCAGCCCGTAAGCGTAAAGGTCAGTGCGGTTATCGATCTCCCCGCCCGCCAATTGCTCCGGCGCGGCGTAGGCTTTCGTGTAAGCCGGTTCCTTGAGCACAGCGTAACTGTCACTGTCCGACAAGCCGAAATCTATCAGCTTGACACGGTTGCCGTTGTATGTCACCAAAACGTTGGATGGCTTGAGGTCGCGGTGTATGATCTGCTTCCCGTGACAGTAGCCGATGGCCTCCAACAGCTGCCGCGCCACCGATTCGCGGGCGGACTGCGTCGGGTTTTCCGTCAGAAACTCCTCCAACGTGCGCCCATCCACATATTCCATCACGATGCCGAGACCGACACTCGGAATCTCTTCCCTGCTATAGACCCGCACGATGTTCGGATGGTTGAGCTGCATCATCAGGTTGAACTCCTTCTCAAGCATCCCTTGATACACAGGGTCGTCTGAGACCTCGGGCTTCAATGTTTTCAAGGTGAACCATTGACCGTTGCGCTGCGCCTTGTACAACCGGCAGTAGCCTCGCGAGGGCAGTTCAAGGAAATCGGAGAACTGCCCCGAAACAAAGTATTCGGAGGAAGGAACGAACCCAGAAGTGGAAATATCGGCGGAATATTCAATCATTTGGCAAAAATAGTGCTTTTTTCATTAATAGTGTTTGTTTTTTAACCGTATAGCACTACTATTAACTAGTTCCAACATCCGATGATTAAAAGAACCTAAAAAGAACCCGTTCCACATATCCGAATGTTTGCTATTTTTGCACCTGCAAATTGAACGAACATGCCAGTCAACCCGCAACATATCACCTTGCTGCGCCAACTCGTGGAGGAGTCGGCGGACCACCGTATTGAAACCTCCAACGACTTCATCTTCCTGTCGGGGGAGATTCGCGGACGGCTGAATGAGAACCTCAGCGTCTCCACACTGAAGCGGCTCTGGGGCTATGTGGATGGCTACGCCTCCGTGCGCCCAAGCACCCTCGACATTCTCGCCCGCTTCGTGGGTTTCCCCGACTGGGAGACCTTCGTGTCGGACTACTGCGAAGTGGAGGGCGTGCAATCGTCGCATCGCGTGGTGGGGAAGTCGCTCTACGCCAAAGACCTGAACATCGGCGCTCAGATGAAAATTGCATGGAACCCCAACCGCCGTTGTACTCTCAAATACTTGGGAAACAGCTTATTTGAGGTAACAGAATCCGCAAATGCCAAGCTGAAAGCGGGAGACCGCTTCCTCTGCCAGCGATTCACCCTGAACCAGCCGCTGTATGTGGAATTGCTGACCAAAGACGGCAATACGGAACTGTTCGTGATGGGCAACAAGGGAGGTCTGACAAAAATATCCAAAACATAATAGTCCTCCTCTATTGTCACTTCATTGTAATATAGGATTAACCAGTATTTTTCAGAGCAAATGTTAGTCCATTTGTTAGTCCACAAAAAAAAAGCACTCACAAATTCCTTTGTAAGTGCCTCATTTTCTTTGCGCTCCCTCAAGGACTTGAACCTTGGACCCTCTGATTAACAGGCTATCGTTCTTTTCCTTGTAACCACCTACACACAAAGCCGTTGCGCTAAACACCCACAGCAAATTAGTGAACTATTAGTGATTTTTGACAGATAAGCTGTCAAAAATGGCGTTCCTCTTTGCCTCGATTCCAACGCTGCAAAAATACAAAATAATCCAACACGCCCGACACGGGAACCCAGGGGGCCACGGGGGGGGCGCGTCCCCCTGAACCCGCAAGGGCGAGTAGGGGAAAGTCCCCCCACCGCCCCCGCGCTCACGAACTATCCGCGACAAATACGGTGGTGGTGTGTGTGTGTGCACGAAAATCGGATTGCAAGATTTATAGAGTTTGCATTCCAATTTTCGTGTGATGGAGTGTTCGCGGATAGTTCGCGGTCCTTTATATGAGAGGCGGGCGGCCTTAAAGAGCCGCCCGCCGCATCGGTCGGGTCACCCCCTGCGCTTCTTCTCATAGGCCCGTTTCTGCTGGCGCAGCCGCTCGGCCTTGTCTCTCCCTATCCGCTCGAGGCTGTGCAGGATGCCGTCGTCGGCGTAGAAGTTAACGAGGTCCAGCTGGAGGGAGCCGCTCCCCTTGTCACGGTATCCCAAGGCAAGCACGAGGTTGGCTATGTCGGAGGGGACTGCCGTGGGGTTCGTCGGGAGGACCGAGGAGAGCAGATTCAAATCTTACCGCGATAAATACAGTAAAAAGAAAAATAAGATATGAACGGGATTGATTATAACAGATTTTATGAGGAGTTTGACCTTAGCGACTTCCTTATGGAACCAGTAGGTGATTTCGACCGCAAGGACCTCAACCAGATATTTGCCAACGTGACCAACATTAGTAACATAGCAGTCTCATCAAGATTCTATGGCATCAGGGGAACGCTGGCAAAAGAATTGGAGAAAATAAGCACCGATGACGAGTGGTACAGGAAAGCACACTACATCAACGACAAAGACGCGATAGAAATCTTTTTCAGGTTGTACCTATTAGAGAAGCTCAAACGTGATTTCAAATTATAAGATGTCTTTTCAACATAATACTTTAAAAAGTAGCACAATGAAAACCACTGTTGAGATTAAGGATTCCAAAATTACCTCTAAAGATTGAAGAGTTGCCTTGTTGGATTTTTCTGCAATTTGTTTTCGTTGTTCGGCTGACAAATCCATAATCTTTGAAAACGCTCGATGATATTCCATCATTTTGTAATCAACCAGTATAAGTCTGATAACGCAAATAAATGGAATAAGTAACCATAGTGGATGAATGCTGATTTTAGGAAGAACAACAAGTGAGATATACCCAGCGAGAAGAAACAATTGATACGAAAACAACTTGTCGTTGATTCGGTCAAAATACTTTTCAATATTATGAAGCGAGTGTTCTGCCTTTTCTTCAAGTTTTTCCATTTTCCTCAATGTCTTTTCTGCTTCAGCAATTATTTCATCGTCTTTTTCCATTTTGAACTTTTTATTCAATTTCTGAATACGGGAATATATCATCCTATTTCATCTCTCGTACTCTCTCCTCAATAAACGCAATCTCGTCCACGCTTAACCCATATTTGGCATACAGCTGGCGGTCAATTTCTTCCACGCTTCCAGTCCATTTAATATCTGAATCTGCCGTGAAATCCTGCATCGGGACAAATTCATATACATTTTGATATAAATTTTGAGATACTTTTAAAATACCAACCATAAAGCGTAAGAACTTGGTCTCGAAATATTTTTTTAAATTAAACGCTTCTTCTTCATTGTCAAAGCATCCAAATGGTATCAAAGAATCTGTACAAGCCATATTGGGCTTTGCTACAAATGCTTTTCCAATAATTGATACAGGTTTGCCATCTGTCAATAATCCTGCACCACCATTTCCTTTGGAAGTAAAAATCTTATACGAATTAAGAATGTTCAGGTTTTTAGTTACCAAGTCTTTTTTATAGTAACGTATTTCTTCGTATGCACATTGAACTGCTATAGAACCCTCAAAAAAGTTTGTGGTAGATTTTTTGTCAAAATCTTTACCAACAATACCGAAAGCATCACGCCCAGTACTAATTTTGTTTAATGGGATAAAATCAGCCGATGAAATAACTTTTTTAAGTATAGATACTTGTTCATTGCTTGGAAGAATGATGTCCAAATCATTTTCAAACAACGGTCTAAATAATGAATTAGTGGTATTATCGAAGTGTTCCACAAAATTAGTGTCACCTGTATAATTCTTATTCCAAAGAAAAGCACTTACAGTTGCCAATTCTGTTGAGGGAAATAAGTCTTTTCCTTTGTAACTATGAATCATTTCAAAATGATTATTCATTTTTACAAATTCCCTTAATTTAGGAAATGAGTTGTCTTGTGCATCAGCGGTAAACCATCGTGCTGGTGTAATTAAAGAAAGGATGGATGGTTTTAATCTTATTCCAAATTCTATAAATAATGGGAAATGTTGCTTTGCCAAACTTCTTGTTGCGTCAAGTTGCTCTTGATATGGCGGATTGCCTACTATGGCATCGAATTTCATATTCTTGAAATTTTTGAAAATTTGTCCTTTGTTTATACGTTCTATAAGTTCGGTCTGCTTATTGGTGATTTGGTTGATAAGGTCATCGAAAGCGTGGGTGTTGGTCTTGGCATTTCTGAACCCGACCAAGGTGCGCTTTGTGATACTCTGTGCCATCTTGGTTTTACAAATTACGAACACGTTGTCCCGTACAACCTTATCCCAAATCGCCTGCTGCTCTTCAACGGTTTCAGGTGAGGTGAGTTCGTTCTTCACACTTGCACGGTACAGGCTGTACGCCACATATAAGGGATATAGCCCCGTCTTGCTGTTGATTTCAAGTATGTGGCTGCTCGGGTTGAACACTTCGGTGGTGATGCTGTCGTGTTCTACATATCTCGGTTCTTCTATCGTTTCTGTGTAGTCCTCGTTGTAAAAGTTGTAACCGCCAAGCGTGTCTCCAAGGTGCATATTCACGACCCGCCACGGGGTCAGAACGGTCTCCTTGTCGGGGTTGCGGAAATTGGCGAACAGACCCGTTATTCGTTCTATGCGCTGCTCTACGGTCATCTTGTCAGCTGCCTCCGCCTTGGCGCGTATGCGTCTGCCTGCCTCAAGGAATATGTCTTTGTCGTAATACTTGCGGAAATTGGCGAACACCAATTTGCTCACGCCTCTTGGCATAAATTCTTCCCAAGAATCGTTGTCGATGAGCGAGGTGAAATTCTCAATGGTCACATCCTTGATTTCCTCTTTCAGTTCCGCTCCATATATCAGCAGGGGCATACGGATTGAGATGCCTCGCAGAATGCTGATGGCGGTGGCACGGTTCTTCTTCGCCTTCTTCAATTCCTCGAGCCTTTTCTGTTCCTCTGGGGTCAGGTCGCTTTTCTTTTTCTTCTCCAGCCGTTCTTTCTCCTCGTATTCCTCGTTGGTCAGCCCTTGGCTGTTTATGTCTATATCGCCCGTCTTGGGCATCGCCTTGGTTGTTCCTATAATCCCCTTCAGGTCCTCGAAATCCTGCAACGCAAGGTCATCCATTTTCAGCAGTTCGTCACTGTACAGGCTGTTGTCCTCGAACCCGCTGCGCACCACACGCTCCACATACACCTTTTTCAACTCGGTGAACAGCTTGTCGGCGGTGATTTTCTCCTTCATCTTGCTGCCCTCAAACGAAATCACGGGACAGAAGTTGAGGAACTTGCCCAGTATGACACGGTCCTGCTCGCTGGTCTTCCCCGCCTTGGCACTCACCTTGGCGGTCTCGGCAATCACCTTCAAGGTACGGTCGGGGGCGAAGTCGAACACGTAGCACTGCTCCTTGCGCCTGCCCTCGCACTCCCAAGGGGTCTGCACGCGGAAAATAGTCTGCATATAGGAAGAAGCGGCGGTGCTGAAGGAGCCGCTTATCATCAGCACGGCTGTCCATTCGGGTACGCTCACACCTGTTGTGAGCCGCCCGCACGATAGTGTTATAGTATATTCGTTCTCCCTGATAGCCTCCTTCACGGCCATCAGCGCGTCGTGCGTATCAATCTCCTCGTCACCCTCGCCTACCACATTCACGATTCCAAAGTTGCCGAACACGGGGTGGTCTTTCAGCATCCTGCTCAACGCTTTCGCCGCCCGCACGCCCGTAACCATCCATAAGGTGTGCTTAAAGTTGTTTCGGTACTCTTGGTTGGCGAATGGGTAGCAACTCTCCTTGTCCTCCTTGGTTAGCATATCCAAGAAATTGCTCACGTCCTTGGAGTGAACGAATGTGCCGTCCTCCTTCACCCGCAGAAATTCGGTAAAATTGAACGCCACGTCTTCGTCTGTGTAATGGGATAACAGCCTACCGAGGTCGTAGGTGTAGATGTTCATCGTGGGGAGTCCAGCATAGGGGTTGGTGTCTCCAAAATGCTCCACGTCCCACGCTGCCTTTGCAGTCTGCTCCATCGTGTAATCCCACGTATAGACCTCTTCTTCGGTATATTGGTCAATGAGGTTGAATGGCGTACCCGATAGTTGCAGCACCTTGGGATTCTGTTTGGTGAGTTCCGCCATTACGTTCTTCCCGAGCTGGGTCTGCGTTCCCTCGTGCGCCTCATCCACGATGACCAAATCCCAATGGCAGGCGAACACTTGGCTGTTCTTGTTGAATTTGCCGCCGACGGTCTCGCTGCCTCTCAGGTCTTGCATCGAGGCGAAATACACATACTTGCCCGTACCCATCTCCGCCATCAGTTCCATAGTGTCCAAGGTCTCGCCGTTGGTTTTTGAACCGTAATGGTATTCGGAGTCATCGAAGAAAATCTTTTCAAAATCCTCGTACCAACCAAAATTCACGGCGGGGCGGTGGGTGAGAATCAGGGTGCGGGTAAACCGCAGCTTCTTAACTACCTGCAAGGCGGACAAGGTTTTCCCAAAACGCATCTTGGCATTCCACAGCATACGGCTTCCGTGCTTGAATTTTTTTACGGTCTTGTCAATAGCCGTCTGCTGTTCAGGACGAAATATGATTGGGGTGCGGTCTTGGGTAATCTCGTTAGGCGTGAGCGACAGCCTCCCCTCCTTTACGGCGGCGATTGCACGCTTTACGGTTTCTAAGTCGGTGTGAAACCACTCCACGCCTTGGTTGCCGAAATCAGCCCGTATGACCCCCGACCGCTCAAGCACCTGGTGAACCTGCTTATCGTTGAACGAGGAAAGTGTATGGGTCGCAGGGCTGACATACAGGGTACACTCGGTGTATAGCAACTGATAGTCAATGCCCGCCGTTTTGGTATATTGGTCGATTCGCGCTTTCGCCGATTGGTTCAGTGCGTGGCTGTTGGGGGAATCCATCGCCTTGCTGCCGTCAAGCAGCGTAGCCTCCCCGATTTTCAAGCAGCCCTTATGCTTTTCATCACAAATCGTGAAAACGTAAATGAGTTTCGGCTTTAATGTGCTTTCAAATATCGCCATCGCTCCTATTTTTTGGTGACTAAATCCACAAATTTGACGTTCTTTCCCACCGTACCGTCCTTGCCTTTGGCAAACCAGTCCTTGATAATGCAATATTTTCCCGTATGCCCTTTCAGTTTATTTTCCTTACACGCCTTGCACGGCTTCTTTTCGGGCGGCGCACCGAACATATCAAGTTGGTCTGATACTTTTTCCTTGCAACTGTCGGGTACTACGCATTTCAACCCGTCCATCTGCCACACGTTCCAGCTAATTATGGTCGCCGCCTCAAGTATATAGTCCTTGGGCGGGTCGGACTGGAATTTGTCGAAGTAGAACTCACCGAAGGTCCACAGCATCGCCTCTCGAGCCAAGAGCAGGTTGTCACCCTGCCATTCGTAGGCGTAGATGTTCTTGTAGGCATCGAGGGCAGCGGCTATCCACTCTTCTGGGGTGACTGTGTTCTCGCCGACCACACGCAGCTTGCGGTCGAGCAGCCCGATGCGGTTCTTCGGTTCAATGTACTCGCCCGTGGTCACATCGTAGCGGCTGGTAATGTAGGGGGCTTCGCCGCAGGTGATTTCAAGACGGGTGTTCATAACATAGTCACGCCACGACTTGCCTTCGGGAAAAACAATGGGGAAATCCGTTGTTGTCCAAGTATGGTCTTCGTTCTCAATATTGAAAACACCTTCCTTGCCGAACCACGCCTCGTCAATAAGGTTGTTCTGTGTGTTGCAAACCCAAGCGGGGGTAAACACCTCCGCCATCTCCTTGGCGCGAGCCGACTGCTCCTCCCGTGCCTTCAAAATGCGAGGGCGTATCACGGTGGCATTTTTGCCTGTAATGAGTTCGGGCAGTATGGGGGAGGAATAGCCGTACCGACCGCCCAACTTCCGATAGTCGTTGGTCGCCCAAAATATGTTGCCTCCCGTGGTGCGGTCCCGCAACAGCAGGTCAAGCACCTCGGGGTCGTAGGTGCGCAGGAGCTCCTCGTTTATGTCAACGTTACTCATCCTTGTAAATTACGGTGCAAAAATAGCAAAAAAACAGGCGGGAAACGCATTTTTTTTAAGCGTTAAAAAGTCGTGAAGTTGTAATAAAATGTGAGAAAGTGGCACAGAACGTGGCAGAAGTGGTATTTTTCGGATTGTTTGTTGTTGTGCTTTTTAGGGTTCTGTTTTGAACCCGATGACAAAAACATCAGGAAAAACGCCAAAAACATTGACATTTATGCTACTTTTCGAGTGTTTCTTTTTTATAAAAGTTGCACTTATCCATATAAAATCTGCATAAATCTGTAGAAAAACCGCAAAAAAGTGGATAAAAATTGCAGGGCTACTTTTGGCACACTCCCCTGCAAGTCATTTGTCCACTTCATATATAGCATAATAAACTGATTATAAGGACAATATATTATTTTTTTGGTGGCCCTTGAGAAAAAAAACGACCCCCGAGTGATAATTCCTGTGATTTTTTATTATATTATACTTATAGGATATTCTGCCGACGGTGGGCGGTTTTTCATAGCAGGTGCCCCGCCCACCTATGTCGGTCATCGTGGCACCTGCTGAAAAAACTGCTATGATAATCACAAACAGAACAAGAACCTATGGTTCTGAAACATTAGAGACGTACAGGGGAACAGACGACTACGAGAGAAAAGAGAAATGGTCTCGGGCAAAGCCCTTTGTGCTGAACAAGGCGAACCTTGACTCAAAGTTCATCGAACTGGGCGTTTACGACGGAGCGGTTTATGACGGCAATGGGAAAAAAACGAAGAGTTACACGGATTTCAAGAATAAGTTCGTACCTGGATTATGGTTCGTAGATGGCTGCAAATACCGACCGACAGCCGATGACTATGACAAATGGGACGGGCATATCCTTCTTGACATTGACAAGTTGTCGCCCGCCATCTCCAAGATGATTTACGGCTTACTTGTTGACGCTATGCCAGACTGGATGGAGCTGCTTAAACACAGCGGTAGCGGGTCCATACATATTCTATGTAGGACAGCGATAACCGATGAGCAGAAGACCAAACAGCATTTCCAAGTTGCTTTTGATGCTTTCTCCCGCCTCTTGAATAAGCTTCTGGATGAGAACGGCCTGAAGTCCGTAGAACCTGACACCGCTCTTCGGGTCATCACCCAAGGGATGTCTCTGTGGAAAACTGAATATGTGCTCAACGAGAACAGTAGGTTCAACGTGTTTGACACTGATGAATATGCGGAGGCAGAACAAGAGTGTAAGGTTCAGGAACAGAAACAGAAGGCGTTTGAGATTATGAACAACAACGAGCTCAAGATAAGGAACACGGGCAGCACCGAGTTTCAATTCGTCTACGACACGGAAGACGCGGTCCAGAAGCTTTGGGAACCTGACGGTGCGGACCACGCAAGCTACGACCACAGGTTCCCTGTCGTTGTGGCACTTTACGCGCTGGGGGTGGATGAGGACGAGACCTGTCGCCTGTGCCAATACGGGTTCCGAGCGGAGGATATGGACGAGGTGCGAAGATACTATAGTACGGCGCAGGCGCACGGCTACGATGTCTATCTGGAACATAATCTCTGTTTGCTAAAGGATTATCTTCAAGCCTGTAATATCAATTATTCTATCAAGCCGATTATCAAGGTTGACGACGCCGTCCGCCCGCTGACCGAAATCAATTATGATGTGACCATCAGTCTTGGGCGGGACGAATACCTGATGGAGAATTTCCTCAAGGAGAGTCGGGTTCTCAAGCTCTTGGAGAAGACCGACAAGAATATAATCTACCTGTACTCCGCCCCGTCCACGGGAAAGACCGAACTGGCTAAGTGGCTGATGACAAAGGAAGGCAAGAGGGTGTGCTATATCTGTGGCAGGAACACGGTTCTGGATGGCAAGTTCCACAGGATGAACGTGACGAGGTGCTACGGGAAGTATGCGAAAGATGCCGACCTTGAGGATAAAAGCAAGTCCTTAATTGCCTCCCTGAACTGGTTCGTTGCCCACGCCAAGGATGTGCTGACAGGTGGGTTCGACTATGTTATAGCCGACGAGATACACTTGGCGGATGAGGCATTCAGGAAGGAAACGATGATAAGTCTGTTGAGAATTATAGAAGGCTTCGGCACTCACGGCGGCACGAAACTGATTCTGATGACGGGGACCCCCAGCATCGAAATCAACTACCTCGACAAGGCGAGAACCTGTTTCGTGAAGGTCATCAAGGAGAGCCAGTTCACATACGACATAACCCCTGTGATAGCCAGCAACTATGCGTCGGCTGTTGAGATTATGATTGAAGATGTCAAGAGGTGGGTGGGCGAA
>JAEEGH010022664.1_pt1 | contig 12854 bp, 11 predicted proteins | sample 9134181 | NCBI WGS metagenome assembly JAEEGH01 (sample SAMN16246544, study PRJNA631951) | gut metagenome | biome: gut microbiome; feature: rumen; material: DP-attached | host: Bos | place: Iran: Karaj | collected 2018-10 | reverse complement strand
AAAGCCGCCGCCCGTGAACTTGCAGAAAAAATCATTATAGAAGTAGGCCTGTTGCCGGAAGACTTAGACCGCCGTCCGGCAGAATTCAGCGGCGGCCAGAGACAGCGCATTTCCATTGCCCGTGGTCTTATAATGAATCCGTCTCTTTTGATTTGTGATGAAGTTGTTTCCGCCCTCGACGTTTCAATTCAGGGGCAGGTTTTAAAGCTGCTTCAGGATTTACGAAAGTCCCGAAACCTCAGCTATATTTTTATTACACATGACTTAAAAGTTGCCTGCTATTTCTGTGACAATATCGGAGTAATGTACAGAGGCTATCTTGTAGAAGAAGCCCCGGCCGCAGATCTTTACAAGACTGCCTTGCATCCATATACAAAGCTTCTTTTTGAAGGAGCGCAGGGTATTCTTAATAATTCAAATCAGGAAGTAAAGACAACACTGCAGCAGGAAAACTGTTGTCCGTTTGCTTACCGCTGTCCAAAAGCAACAGAACGCTGTAAAAAAGAACTGCCAGACTTTAAGCAAGTTTCCGACAGTCATAGAGTAAGATGTTTTGAAATGAGGAGATAAAATTGAAAAAAAGTTTAATAGTTTTATTAGTTACTTTAATACTTGGAAATCTGTTTGCTCAACAAATAAGCGATAAAGATATCAAAAATCAACTTATCAAAGAAGGTTTTGGAAATTTCACATTTTTTGAAAACGGTGTATATAAATATCACTATAAAGAAATGTCAGAAAGTCTTGATTATGAAGGAAAATATAAAATCGAATCTGGTTTAATTATTTTTGAAAGTATATATTCAATCAAAGTAAATGGTTATGAAAGTAACGGAGATAATTTAGAGCTTGGAATTCCCGGTAAATATAAAATTGATAACACTAAAAAAAATGAATATTATCAGGGCGCTCTTGTAAATATTGAAAATAACAAACTTTATTGGTCGAATAAAAAAATATCAGCAAATGAGAAAACTACAATTAACGGGATTGAATGCATTTTATTTCCAGAAGAAGAAGGAAATAAAAAATATGCATTACTTTTAGAAAATCTAAAAATCCGTAAAGAACCTTCAACAAAAGCTGAACTATTGACAATAAATGGTTATGAATCAGATGCTGGAATAATATTTGATAAACGAAACATTGAATTTGCAGGTTCTATTCTTTGGGTAAAAGCTCAGTCGATAAATGAAGATACAATAGATGGAAGAACATGTCCATGGTATTATGTAATGTGTTCAGATGAAGTTAACAACTTTGACGGCTGGAGATATTTTGGTTGGATTTATGGTGGATATGTAAAAATAATTGAGCAAAATGAAGTAGAAAAATATGAAAAAGAGTATAAAAAGCTTCTGATAAAAAAATTGCAGGAAGCAGGAGCTGAAATGAATTGATCATATTATCATACAGAAACCCGCACAGGGGGCTCTTGGAGAAAAAAATGAAATTAAAAAAATATCTTATTATCTGTCTTACTTCTAGTTTGTTTTTGATGTCTTGCGTAACAAACAAAAATATTCCTGCTTCAAACGGAAATCTTTCTATCTATGATTATGCTTTAACTGGCACTAGAAAATCTTATAAAGATTATAAGAATAACAAAAGTTATTCCATAACAGGACCTTTTGCACCAGGACGTATTGGAAGAAAACCAAAAGAAGGTGAAAAAGCACAGTATTTTGTTCAGTTTGATAGTGGTAAGAGTATGATTCAATATTTAGATGATAATGGCATTATTTCAATCGAAAAAATACATATTGCAAAATATAATGACGGGTTATACTTATCAAAATATATTGGTAAATCCAAGACTGAATTTTTAAATGATTTTCCTTTGGAATTAGATAAATATGATGCAGAATATGATTTTGGTGGCCTCCGATATGATTCCGAGAAAGATGGAAGATTTTTTGTTCAAGTAACAGTTGAGAATGAAGTGATTACTCACATTATTATCACAGTAAGAAACGAAAAAGAAATACAGAGATATAAAGATTTAAATGAATGGATAAGTCAAGGTAATACCTATTTAGATTATATTGAAAAAGAGTAAAAATTACTGATGGAAAGGGGAGGACAGGAGGCGAACTATGAAAAAACTATTTTTGATTTTTGTGGCGGCGGTCGCGCTGTCGTCGGTTGCCGCTTCCGCGCTTTTTGCGGAAGAGAAATACAGGCATACCGAGCAAATAGGAGCGGAGACTGTAACAACCGATGTCGTTGTAACCGAAGTGTCCCCGCTGGAAATAAAATTCAAAGTAAAGAAAGAACTGGTATCTTCTAAAGTTACCTTATATTTTGAAACAGCCGCAAAGTATGAAAACAATCTGTTTGTTTATAACTGTGTCGATAATTTTGGCAATGATGTACACGGTGATGTTAGACTTCGTTCAGATGGTACGGCGCTGTTGCTTTTATTTACATTTTATCCATCGAAGATAGACGAGAACATAAGGGTGTTTTATACACAGGGACAGATACTTCTTGAAAGCATGGAGCAACCACAATGAAAGCAAGAAAATTTTTCTTGATTTTTGCGGCGGCGGTCGTGCTGTCGTCGGTTGCGTTTGCGAAGCCCTATGGCGAGAAGAGCCGCCCCGACAGCGCGGGCGACATCGTGTTTGCGGACGGTACGGCGACGGCGTGGCATGAAGGGCTTACGCTCACGGACGCTCAGAAAAAGGCGGCGGTGGCGGTCATCTTCTACGCGGGAACGGAATGCTCCAATGGCGGCGAGCGGCGCGTCCTCGGCGTGGGGCTGAGAAACGCGACGGACAGCGATAATCCGCTTCAATGGGCAAAATCTAACGCAGGTTTCGGCAAGAACTTCATTGCGATCCAGTGTACGCCAAGCGAATCTGGGGAAGAAAAAGCGAGTACAGCAACATTCACAGGCGACTTAGACGGAAGCGACAACTGGCAGGCTCTCTGTGAGACAGTGGACGACTGGAAAACGGGCGGGAACTACCCCGCGTGGGAATGGGTGAACGCCTACGCCAAGAACAACGCGCTTTCGGGCGAATATGCGCGAGGCTGGTATCTCCCCACGGTTGCGGAACTTTGTATGCTGTACCGAGCGAAAGACACCGTGAACGCCGCGCTTGAAACGGCAGATGGAACGAAAATCGCGGACACGGTGTACTGGTCGTCTAGTCAGTATTCTTCTAACAGTCACACGGCTTGGATTGTTAGGTTTTCCGACGGTACTCTCGTCGACTTCAGCAAGAACTTCATCTACTTATCAGTCTGTGCCGTCCGTGCCTTCAATTAGCGCACGGTCGCACAAGGGCGGCGCGGGTCGTAGGCTTGCCCGCCTTTTTTGCGGTATGTTTTTTTGGGAAAAAAAAGACGGGGAATAAACAAATGTTTAAGATAAAATACAATCGCATTGAAATTAATAGCAGTATGTATGACTTCAAGTTTGATATACGCACTGTGATTCAGTATAAAAATAATTATATTGTATTGCTTCCAATTCCGTTCAATGATTCAGAAATTAATAATGTATATTGCTTAAATTCTAATGCGGAATTATTGTGGCAATCACAGGATTTAAGTACATTGTATCAAAATTCAAAAAATCTTCTTCCCTATGAGCAAATGGGAATGAAAGATGGCTATATTTATGCATTAGATTTTTATGGAAGGAATTATAAAATAAATGCGAATAACGGCAAAATTGAAGAATTTGATATTGTAAAGTAGTTTTTTATTGAAGTTAGAAAAATATTTTAGGGAGCGAATTATGAAAAAGATATTTCTGATTCTGGCGGTGGCGGTTGCGCTGTCGTCGTGCGAGAAAAAGTCCGCGCCACAGAGCGCATAGGTCGAAGCGGCGGAGCAGACCGCGCAAGCGGAGCAAATTCCTGAAAGCGAGGCGGTCGTACAAGAGCCTGTCTACAAGTTCGTGAACACGCTCGACGGCTTGAATGTGCGCGACAGGGCGGGCGGAAACCGTGTCGCGTTTTTGGAGTGCAACGAGCGCGTGGAAATCCTTGAAACGGGTGAGCTTACGGAAATCGACGGCTGGCACGGCAACTGGTGCAAAATCCGCACGGAAAACGGCACGGAAGGCTATGTGTTCGACGCGTACCTTTCGGACAATTTGGAAAATGCCGCCTCCTTCCGTTGCACGGAAATTCTTATGGAAGAAGAGGCGTGGTTCAAGTCGTGGGAAGAAAAACTGAGCGGTCATATTACCATAGACACTAATCCCTATCATATTTGGCGCGACGACTATGGAGAGGAGCGCAGGGATTTCCGTGAATACAGCGGCGTTGACCTCCACCTCCAACACACCTACGACAAGGAGAAGGGCACTTACGGCTGGTTTCTGCTCTGCGCCCTCTGCTACGCTGACGGCGAGGACTACCCCGACTTCCTGCCATTCAAGATTGGCGACAACATAGAAAAAGTGCGTGAGATTTTCGGCAAGGAGAATCTGCCAGAGTCTGACCCCGCCGTCCATGTGTGGGAGAACGGGAATGTCTTTATGAAAGTCGAAATTTCCGACGACGGCACGGTCAGCACAGTCACGCTTGAAAAAACAGGCTGGTAGCGGCAAAAAGGAGCGAACTATAAAAAAGATATTTTTGATTTTTGCGGCGGCGGTCGTGCTGTCTTCGGTGGCGTTTGCGGACTATGACGATACCCCCGATGATTCCATTTTGTCCTACTACGACACAAATAATATACCAACCGGACTTGATTTACCAGAGGAGTATCTAAGACGGTAAGTTATAGCTATGCAAAAATATTTCTAAAACTACAGTTGAAAAAGTAGATGTTCATCTTGCACAAAAGGGCTACGGACGTTTTTAAATTTTACAATTCTTTCCGATATCCTTATTGTAAGGCTCCATATATTGATTTCCAAAAAAATCCGAAAATTAGAGAATATGAATATTATGCAAATGTATTTTTAAATAAAAAAATGATAAAATATAAAGAGAACACATAACAAATGTTATGTGGACGCCCACACTGGGGCGCTTTGGAGAAGAAAATATGAAAAAAAAGTTAATTTGTTTATTTTTGATATTTACATCAGTATTTTGTTTTTCACAAGAGTTAAAAACTGATAATGAAATCAAAGATTATTTATTGAGCAATGGATTTGGTGAATTTACATTCAAAGAAAATGGACGATGGGAATGTACTCAATATTTTAATGATGTAAAAGAATCCCATGGTATATATAAAATTGAAAATGGATATATCATATTCTTGACCTGTGACAGTTATTATAGTCCGTCTTGCGGCTACCAGAGAAATGAAATAATGTCTTTCCCTGGGAAATATAAACTTTGTCCTAGTTATGCAGGTTTATATAATACAGGAGCTTTGATTAATGAAGATGAAGCAAAGAATTACTGGTTGGATAAGAGAACAGAACCTTACAAACAAATCATACATAATGGGATTGAATGTATCAGGTACCCTTGGAAAAATGAAGGTGTAAAAAATGAGTACATTGTAATTTTGGAAAATTTAAAATTGCGAGAATCTCCTTCATTGAAAGCAAAGGTTATAACAATAGATGGATTTGATGGAGAAGATGTCGGTTATTCCTGCATGGAAAGGTCTATTGAACCAGCTGGCAATATATGTACTATAAGAGCTAAAACTACAAAGTCCGACACAATTGATGGAATTACAGCCCCCTGGTATTTGATACTTTCTTATGGCTTTGGGAATGGAGATACAGAGGATATAAAAGAAGCCTGGGTTTTTGGCGGATATGTAAAAGAAATTAAGTCATCAGAAGTAGAAAACTATGAAAAAAAATATGAAAAAACATTACAGCAATCAATACTAAAACTTAACGGACATTTAAAATCCCAAGATTAATATATTTGTTTGATTTGTAAATGTATATTATAAAAAAGGTAAATAAAAGTTATGTAGTCAAGCTATATAACTTTTATAAATAAAGAATTGAATACCCGAACTTAATTGACATTTCGAAGATTAAAGCTTAATACAAAAATGGTATTCAAGCACATAACATATCTTCAAAACTGACTTCGGGTCAAGCCATCGCAGTTTAAGAAATTGTTATGTGGACGCCCGCACTGGGGCGCTTTTTGGGGAAGGAAGAAAATGAAAAAAAAGTTAATTCAATTTTTTTTTAGGATTCAGATTTTCAGTTCGTAAACGTAAATTTAGTTTGCGGATACCCTTTTTCCATACTTCTTCCTCAAAATTATTTCAAGTCGCTTGCACCAATCAAAAGTTCGCCAAAGCGTTTGACTGCTTTCAGCCCATCTTTGCTGATGTCGACTTCCCGGATTTTTCCGCTTTCTGTCATAAGCTTGTAGTGAGCAGAAAGGGGGAGGGCATAGGTGTCATCAGCTCCAAACCAAAAGGCAGAAATAATCCAGCCATCTTTCTCTTTTTCCAAATCGTACTCGTGTTTATCGTCTTCAAACGGTTCTGTTTTATTACCAGGCAAAGTTTTGAATTCGAAGCCGTATTTTGTTATTTTTTCTTTTGCGTAAAATACGGTAACAATGTTGTGATGATTTACGGCAAGATGTATTTTCAAATCGGGCGAATCGTAAATCTCAATATCATGTTCTCCATACTTTCCGCCGAATTCTTTTTTGATTCTGTCTTCCACGGTCATGTAATACAGATTCCATTCAAAAGCAACTAGAGAACCTCGATCCACTTGAGCATTTTCTGGATAGTTTTCTAATTCCCATAAATAGTCGTGGTAAGCATCTTCAGCCCGTTCTTTAGCCGACTCAAGTTCACGGAAAATAATACAGTCGATGTAGTTATCTGAGTAAACTCCCGCAAACATACTCAAACAAATGTCATTGTATTTTTCTCCAGGATAAACAGAAAGAACAGTGAGTGTGACTATATTTGCATTGCTGTCCAACATAAAAGTTTGAATGCTCGCTTCATCTTTGAGTGTGAAGAAGTATTCATTGCCTTTGTCATCCGTGATTTTGAAATCTTTAATTCGCGCGTTTTTCTTATAATAATCTGGATGGTATGGATCAACATATCCGTTAAGAAGTGAGACAGCGTTTGAAACTCCGTCTAAGTTAGCTGTAACACTTTCTCCGATTTTCTGTGTAACCCAAGGCTTGTGGTCCTCGTTCCAGATGAAAAACTGTTCATAATTTTCTATAATGTTACCGACATAATAATCGTCGTTAATTATGCCAGGCTTGCGCGAAATGGTATTGAGGTTTTGTGCGTCGTAGGAGATTTTCTTTGAACCAAGTGTCTCGGTGAGAAAGGAAGACTGAGAATAGTCCGCGGTGTAACCATAGGAAACTGTTTCTCCTGCAACAGGGTGAAAGTCCAGACTTGTATTATGCCAGCATAAAAGATGATGGAACTGATCAAAAATTACGATATTGTCTTTGATGTAGTAATATCCGTTTTTGTCCAGACGGAATTCTGAAGCTGGAATTTTCTCTCCTTCGAAAATAATCCAGTCAGGACTTACACTTACTTTTACACCCACTTGTGAAAAGTCGAACCAGCCCTGAAGTTCTGAAGTCCGATTTCGAGCCTCTGCAAGCGGATCATCGTCATCCATAAGAGCAAATACATTAAATGTGCAAAGCAAGAGCAATGCGATAATGATTTTCTTTTTCATTTTTTCTTCCTTTTATTTAAATATTTCCGGTTTTTGTTAGGAACTGGCATTGGAATGTCCCAGTGTATATTCTTGTTTGGTATCCGCAAATTGAATTTACGTTTACATAATTATACCACAATTTAAATCCATTCTCCACGAATCTTATATGGAGTAATTTCAATATTCCAGGAGAGAATGGATTTAAATTGTGTATCCGCATAAAAAACTACAAATTATTCATAATTTGATATAAAATAAACATATACGACATTTCCATAAAAGTCTTATACCGACACTTTTTTGTCAGCATAAGACTTTTATGCCGGATACGTTTTACTATCTATGGAGCCGTCTTTAATATGAAAAAGAAATTATTTTTATTAATTCACTTTACAATGGTTTTATTTTTGTTCTCAGAAGAAGATACTCCTTCAAGTGGATTAATTTTTGCAAAAGCAGCAATGGTTCACTAAGTTTATCATTCCAGTCAATTACTTTATACTTTTGCATAAGGAAAATAAAAATGACAAAAAGAAAGACGAAAATTGCGCTTCTCATACTTTCACTTCTTGCTTTCATTGGCGGTATTTGTGCAAATTATTTTTTTAGTTATGACATTTCTTCTGATGATAATTTTCTGAAAGAAAACTTATATACCCTTCTTTTAACAATACTCCCCGCGGGAGTGGTTCTCATTGGGCTTTGGTTTTTCGATAAGATACGAAGACTTTTAGAATTTCCAAAAACTAGTGTAAAACCATTTGTTTGTCTTGGCTTTGTCTTGTATATCGGAACAATGATTGCATTTGGTTTTATGAATGCTAATGCCGGGCAGCGGTTTAGATATACACTGGATGAGTTAGGTTTTATTCTTTTTGCTCTTGCTGCATCGTGTTTACTTATTGAAATGTTTTTGATAGATGTTGATGATACAAAAAAAGAGGTTCTCTTTGATGACTACAAGATTCGATTCAGACACTGGAACTGGCCAAATTCTGAAAATGTTCCTGTAACAATCAAAAATAAAATGGGCAAACTTCTTGGACCCGAAACTTATTTTGAAAATGAAGAGTACAGAGAGCTTTTTAATACTAACTCTGAATATATTTTTGCGACTGCTCAAGAAGAAGCAAAAAAAGCAATATTTGAGCAGGAACTGGAAAAAGAAATAAGTGGCGAATGGTATTTATCGAGAATAGACTTTCATAGAGGCGATGGTTTTTCATATCCAAAATTGGATTTTTATATGAACTTTATTACAAAGACTGTAAAAAGTTATAGACTATATGGTCTAGTTGAACTTTCCAAAAGGGTTGTTGAATCTGATTACTGTAGAATAAACTGCTCTTTTGATTACAAAGAATCAGAAACAGAAAATCCATTTTCTTTCAAAGAAACTGAGGTTGAACTTGTTTATCATTTTATATAGGGGAAAATAAGCACAGCGCTGTAATTCAATCGCACTGGGCTTAAAACTCACGGATTACGCAGGCTAGGCTATGATATTCTTTGTCACATCCATGCCAACCTCCGGTGTAAAAATAAAGCTCGTATACCAAAGAGTCATTCGTTGGGAATTGTGTGGATGATATATAGCTCCACTGGCCAATTTCATCACCCCCGCACATGCGCAATGCGGAATCTACAGTTTTTTGATTTATCCACAGCTGATACAATTCTGCAATAGATGGTATATACCAGCCTTTTTCAAAACGGGTGCCGCTGAGATATGTTCCAGGCACATCTGCATACTTTTTTGCAAAGTAAAACACAGGATACAGGTCTTCATTTGCGGTGTCGTCAGTTGGCCTGCCTTGAGGATACCAGTATGCAACAGCTGATTCTGAAAGTTCCTGCCCCAGCTGAGTAAAGTATGCACCAATCTGTTCAAGGTTGTCGCTGCCGTCAACGTCACCGGTAAAGGTAAAGTCTCCTCTGTAACCTGTTACCGTACATTTTATTGGCGGTACAAATTCTAATCCATACGGCTCATAGTCACACCATAGGAGTCTGTCTTCTTCCTGGAGATGGACTAAGCCAACTCCAAGCAATCGCTCTCTGCTGTCATTGGAACATGCCGTACCCTTATAAAAGATAACTGCAGCGCAGGCATTTTTTTGTGCTTCGGAGAGTACAAGTCCGTCATGGTAAGCAGTGGCTGTTCCGTCAGTAAAGACTATATCGCCAACGCTATCTGGATGAGATTTTTGTCCCAGAGGTGCATATCGTCTTTTTTCTATTTGAACAATTTTTTGTACGAGTTTGTTTTCCTCATCAGAAAGGAGACTGTCTGAGTACGCTGGATTTTTTGTATATCCTTCTATCGATTCATAAAAGTCTTTGACATCTTTGCTTGCAAAACTTCTGCCGTGCAGTGCGTAAAAGTCATTGCGTGCAAAACGGAGCTGGTTCTTAGTATAAAAGCACAAATCGCTGTCTATGTTCCATTTTGTAAAATCAACTCGCGCATAAATCGGGTTTTCGCCGGGATTGCTTTCGAGCTGACCTTCGATATTTGTATAATTAAAGTGATGCAGCTGTAACTCAAAAGCTTCTTCGGCAGAAGCTGGCTCAACATTGTCGGCTTCGATTCTAAATGTGTCGTCCGAAATCCATCTAAAATTAAAACTATCTTTTGGTAATGGCTGAAATTTATCCCAGTTTGTTCCAAATTTCTTATGCAGAAAGTCAACTTCCTTTATATAAGTCTTAAGGCTGAGATTTTTTACGTCAACCGTGATTTTACCGATAGGTCCTTTCCACGACTTTCCCGTGCCGTAAATGTAGGGTAGCCAGCCGTCAATGCCAAAATAAAGGCCGGTGTTTATTATTCCGTAGCGACCGCTGTATTTAACCTGACTGACAAGGCTTCCGTATTCATCAAAATGGACGGTTTTTACATACCATTCTGGTGCAGCATAATCATAATCTTCGTAATGTACATCCTTGTATTTTTTTATCTCTACCTGCTTGCCGTTTATAAAAGAGGTAAACTCCTGTTCAGGTCCAAAGACTTTAGTTGTCGGAAAGCCCATATAAATTTCTTTTTCGCTTCCATAATTTTTAAACCAGAACTTTGCGTCGACGGTATAATAATCATCATACAGGGTAATACTGACCAGTTCTTTAACCATTGCGATGTCTTTATCTTCGGTTATCTCAAAGTGCTCATCTTTTTCAGATACAATGCCGGCTCCACCGCCAACCGTACGGATTCTGGCATCATCGGAAAATGCCGAAACCCCCGCAACAAAAATCATCGTAAAAATTAAAATCACTTTTTTCATATTTATTTCCTTATTTTTTTGGGCGCATTTTTGCTTCGCAAAAACCAGGCTGCTCCGGGGTCCGCTGTCGCTTCATTGCTTCGCAACGCTTCGCGCCCTGCGTATCCTTTGCGCACTTTCCTACGATTTATTGTATTACCATTATAGCCCGTAGTTCCGGAACAGTCATCGTTATTTAAACTGTTGCATCCACCAGCAATTTTTCAAGCAGTTTTGATTTTCTTATTGCTTTAATGTTACATCATTGGAATTATAAGTCCCGGAAGCATGAATATTACTCCTGTAATGACCGGCAGAATTACATTTGCAAAATAATAATATTTTGAACCATTTTCTCCGTATTTGCTGCGGTAATCTTCAATTTTCTTGTCTTTATTAGAAGCAAAAGCGCTATAGAGTCCTTTTATAATCAAAATAATTCCAATAATCAATTTTATATAAATCATTTTTCATTACTTTCTTGGTTTTGCATTTACAAGATCTATTGGAGTTTCATAGGATTCAGAAAATTCCTTAACATCCGGAAGAGATTTTCTGAACATCATCAAAGTATAAGAACCGCTGCCATCATCAGACATTCTTTTTTCATATAATAAATTTCCGTTATCATCATAATAGCGGGTAATAGGATAAATTCTTACTTTATCAGAGTCTGGAGTTCTGAACATGGCAAGAGTTGTTGCATCTGTATATGTATAAGTTCCAGTTGTTTCTGTTTCATCATCAAACTTATATGCACAGGCATAGTCCAGATTATAGATGAGTCTTCCATTTTTATACATGATTTGTGGTACTTCAGAATCTTTTTCGCTTATGATCATATACTGGTTATCATCCAGAAAATCTACAATAGAAATATACTGGATATAGGCATCTGGAATATTGTCGCTTACAGTACTGTCTGGATCAAATTGTACATAGAAATAATCTCCGTTTTCCATTTTCTGAATTTTATATGCCATATAAAGATATTTAGGCTTTTTCACAAGTTGAAGTTCATCAGGCTTATCCAGAAGATAGACGTATTGTTTATCATTGTCAGATTTTACATCAATTTCAGATTCAGTCCAGCGGATTCTAGTAGAGGAAAGTTTTTCTGTTTCACCTGTAGAACAGTTGTATCTGTAAAGATTTCTGTCTGTAATTACACCGTTACAATACTGAAGATGCAGAATATCTATTGTACTTTGGTATTGCTCTTTATCTGTATAATTGTATTCAATATAATAGTTATCGCTTGAAGTATCTAAATCAATTCTCCAGCGTTTATATTCATATTCTGAAAGATTAAAAATCAGATTAAGCATTTTTCCATGCTCTTCAGAAAGCTTGATTTCAGGATTTTGAGCTTCCTTAAAAATCTTATTCTGACCGCAGGAAGATAAGGCCAAAAACGAAATAATTGTAAACAATTTTATTATTATTTTTTTCATGTTATAAGAGTATAAGAAAACGGAATTTTTGTATATATTAGATTTAACTACCCGACTGACGGGTCCTTTCCTTTTGCTCTTATAGAGGCTTGTTTTCAAGATACATACACTCCTTAAATTTTTTTTTTGTTTCATTGTTTAATGAAAGATACTCATCGCGGATCTGAATTATATCATTTCGAACCTCCCATATAGCGTTCCCGTCTATTACGAGTGATTGGCAGATTTTTTTCCATACTCCATATTTATGATGAGACTTAATAAAATCGTTTTGTATCTCCGTTGTCATTCTATTAATATGTGGTATAAAGTTGTTTTCAATTAGACGCTAACGTCTTTTTGAAAAAGCCCCTTATGCTGAAACTGAAAATGACTGGGAAAAACTTCTCCCCTGGAAAAATTGAAATTACTCCATATAAGATTCGTGGAGAATGGATTTAAATTGTGGTATAATTATGTAAACGTAAATTCAATTTGCGGATATCTTTTTTTTCAATATAATATCATACAGAAACCCGCACAGGG
>JAEEGH010022663.1_pt1 | contig 12854 bp, 8 predicted proteins | sample 9134181 | NCBI WGS metagenome assembly JAEEGH01 (sample SAMN16246544, study PRJNA631951) | gut metagenome | biome: gut microbiome; feature: rumen; material: DP-attached | host: Bos | place: Iran: Karaj | collected 2018-10 | reverse complement strand
GCAACACAGACCGAATTTCAAAGGTTTCTGCATCGCTCGATCGAGGACGAAACTTGGATTGTCGTGAGTTCTGTATGCAATCCTCGTTGTTATGGGTTTTGTCAGCTGATAACAGCGGGAATTGTGGAGAAAATAGGAAAACCGCAAAGTGACACACTTGTCGCCATAGCCAAACAGGAGTTAAAGAAAAGATTTCCTTCTGAGAAAAATGAGGATTCCATCACCGAGATAGCTGAAGCTATTTCTACGGAGTTCAATGGAAATCCCAGGGATATTCGGGGAATAGCCTTCAGAGCTGCATTTCGAAATGGTTTAGGGGAGAATTTCGAAATTGAACGCGCGAAACAATCTTTAGGAGAAGACAAACTATTGTTTTTTGAGAAAGATTGTAGATGATGACGAGCTCTTTTATGTTGGAAATGTCCGCCCATGACGAATTAAATCTTTTCAGGTGGCAAGGTTTATGAAATAATAATGTTGGACGTCTGTTCGAGAATAAATGTCCGTGTTACCAAGACGATCCGAAGTGTAATGTAGACCAGCGAAAGCCCTTAGGAGGATGGAAGAAATGCTTAGATTACCAGAAACTGAAGACGAACGTATCTCCAAATATGTTTCCCGGCAACTTTTCCAGCTGATGAATGAAGCTGGAATGCTGTTGCACTATTTCCCAGATGGATATGGTTTGGATAAAATAGAGGATGACTGGAATAGTCTGAGACAGCTGCTTCTTTCGGATGGTATGTACACGCCGGAACTCGCTATGGAATATGCATTGTTCCAGCTCATACAGGAAGCCATAGATGAAGGGAAGAAGATTCCGCAGATCAATGAACCTGTCAGGACGGAACTTCTGAAGGAAATGGATCCGGAAGAAATTGAAGAATACGAAGAAATTGAAAACTGCCCGGAGATTCTGTTCTGGGATCATGATTTCATGTTTTTGGATCAAATGTCTGAGACAGAGCTGGCAAATCATCCTGCGGCCGATATGCTCGGAATAGGGAAGCCGAATGAAAAACTTGTGTGCAAATGTCAAGGACTTTTTTCTCTGGTATGGTAAGCACTTTTTTCCATCCGCGGTAAGGAGTTTTTTCTATCCACGGTAAGCACTTTTTTCAGTTTATGGTAAGCAGTTTTTTCCATGCTTTGGTAAGCACTTTTTTCGGTAGGGATTGCAATCATATAAAAATGGATGCTCACGATTGCGCGAGGAAAGCGGCTTTCAGCCGCATATTGCTTTTCCGGTGGATTTACGGATCTCCAAGGTGGGGCGCAGAAGATTTCTGCTTAAGGATACGCCCTGGATCAGGGCATGCAGCGCAAAATATCCGGACTGGCCAATCATGGAACGGTCTTGCCTTACCGTGGTGAGGGGTGGCCGTGTCGTGGAGGAGGTAGGCAGATCATCGTAGCCGATAAGGCTCAGATCCTCCGGAATGGAGATCCCTTCGCTGTCACAGCAGCGGATCACGCTGTAGGCAATGAGGTCGCTGCCACAGAGGATGGCGGTGGCTCCCGCGCTGATCAGGGAGAGCACCATGGCGCTGTCTGCACCGGTGGAATAATTGGAAACCGCATAAAGCTCCGGCGCCGGGGTGAGCCCCCGTGCCTTCATGCTTTTGCGATAGGCATGCAAACGAAATTCCGAGATCATCGAGGTCTCTTCGCCGCTTAAGAAGGCGATTTTTTTATGCCCGAGTCCCGCCAGGTGGGCGATGGCTAGATCGATCCCTTCCTCGCTGTCGCTGCCTACGAAGCCCACGGTGGGATTGCCGCTGACATAATGATCGAACAGCACCGTCGGCAGCTTGGTTTTTTTCAGCGCCTCCATCCAGGGATCATCATAGGAAAATCCGAGGATCAGTGCGCCGGAAAAGCCCTCCCGGATCATAAGCTGGTCATAAGGGTAGCGCTCCTGGGTATGGTGGCTCACGGGCACCACCTCGACAGCCCACTGTTCCTTATAGGCAGCCTGCCGAAAGCCGCGGATGATCTCGTATCCGAAATCGTCTTCCATATAATAGTCCATATTTTCTATAAAAATACAGAGCTTTCTATTTTCAGTTTTCCCAATGCCGCGTTTGGTATATCCCAGCTCTGCGGCCGTGGCCAGGATCTGATTTCGCAGTGTTTCGCTGATGTCGGTAGCGCCGTTCAACCCCTTGGACACGGTGCCCTGAGAAATGCCAAGCTTTGATGCGATGTCTCTTATGGTTGCCATATCTGATCCTTCTTTTTTCTTTCTTTCACACTACAGTATAGTAGAGGTTTCGATAAAAATCAACGATTATTTTTAGTAATATTTCGATATAATTGATATTGACAAACGCGATAAACAGTAATATTATTTGCACATAACGAAAGTTTACGAAATAAATTGCAAGTTATCAAAAAGGATTTTTGGACGTTATGAATCAATCCGCGATATTTCACAGGACCTCGGAACAAATGAGCTATTCCTTCAGCGAGGATGAGCTGGTGGTAAACCTGAAAACAGGTAAGGACGTGGAAAAGGTATTCCTGATCTACGGCGACCCTTATCAGGCCGGGATCGCCGGCGGCAATGAGGCGTGGACGGGTACGCGGGAGGAGATTGTATTTAAGAAGGATCTGAAAAACCATACCTGGTGGACGACCACCATCCGCCCGGAATACAAGCGGTGCAAATATTATTTTGAGCTGCACGGCAAAGAAGAGGTGCTTTATTATTTCGAAGACGGGTGCCTGACCAAAGAGCAGATGGAAGTGTCCGGAAAGATGCTGCAGTATTTCATCGTTCCGTGGATGAACCCTGCGGATGTGAATCGCACACCGGACTGGGTGAATGAGACAGTCTGGTATCAGATCTTTCCCGACCGGTTCTGCCGCGGCAAGGATTCACCGGAGGATCCTAATGTTTTGCCCTGGAGAAAAGGCGGCGTTCGAAACGAAGAACATTTCGGCGGAAACTTACGGGGGATCATTGAGAAGCTGGATTATCTGAAGGAGCTGGGAATCAACGGGATTTATCTGACACCGATCTGCATGGCTGAATCCAATCACAAATACGACACCATGGATTATGAAACCATCGATCCTTCCTTCGGCACCGAATGGGATATGAAGAGTCTTGTGGAGGAAGCCCATGCCCGTCATATCCGGGTGATGATGGATGGGGTGTTTAATCACAGCGGAGCCAATTTCACGCCCTGGCGTGACGTAGTGGAAAAGGGCCCCTCATCCCGGTATTATGACTGGTTCATGGTCAACGAATGGCCGGTGGATATGACGAAAAGCACAAGAGACGGACAGTTTTATTCCTTTGCGTTTTTCGCCAACATGCCGAAGCTGAACACCAACAATCCGGAGGTGATCGATTATATCGAAAAGGTCTGTACCCAATGGGTGCGGCGTTATGATATCGACGGCATCCGGTTTGATGTTGGGAACGAAGTGAGCCACCGGCTTCTGAAGCGGCTGCGGCGTGTTTTGAAGGAGCGGAAGAGTGACTTTTATCTTCTGGGGGAGATCTGGCACGATGCTTCCCAGTGGCTTTACGGTGACGAATACGACGCAGTGATGAATTATCCCCTCACCAGCGGGATCAACGACTTTTTTGTGGATCGGAATCTGACGAAGGAGGATTTCGCCTGCAGGGTCAATGCCTGCTACACCATGTATCAGCAGCAGACAAATAACGTCCTGTTTAACCTTCTGGATTCCCATGATACGGATCGTCTGATGACAAGAGCCGGAGAGACGGATGTCTTCCTGCAGGAGCTGACCGCGCTGTTTACCATGCCCGGCAGCGTCTGTATGTTTTACGGCACAGAGCTCGGCGTGGAAGGCGGACATGATCCGGACTGCCGCAGGTGTATGCCCTGGGATGAGGTGGAAAATGGGGAGAAGGAAGAGATTTTTACGGCGGTGCAGCGCCTGATCGCACTGCGCAGGCAGGAGAATACGTTCCGGAGTCTGTATTTTCATTTTCCGAATGAGATCGAAGAACCGCGCTGCATCGAATACATCAAGCTGAATGAAAACGGAGGGAAGATCCGGGTGCTTTTAAACGCTTCGGAGCAGGAGCTTTTAATCCCGGCAGCTGGCGAGGTGCTGTTCCAGAGAAACTTTGACGGAAAGTCCCTGAAACCGAAGGGAACGCTGATCCACAGGATGGATTGAAACAGCTTTCATACGCCGCAGTAACCGGCGTTTGAATAATAAAAAGTATTTTATAACAAGGAGGATTTCAAAATGAAAAAGAAAGTTTTGTCTGTTCTTCTTGCTGCAGCCATGAGTACAGCGATGCTCGCAGGCTGTGGCGCAGGCGGTCAGGGAGCAGCAGTTCCCGCAAGTGATGCGAAGACGGAAGAAGCGCCTGCTGAAGCACCTGCTGAAGAGGCTGCGGCAGAGGAAGCACCTGCGGAAGACGCGGCGGAAGAAGCTGCGGAGGAAGAGGCTGCGCCGGAAGAGGCTGCGGAGGAAGAAGAAGAGAAGCCCAGCGTAACCGTGGGTTCCGGCGACAAGGGAACCATCAAGGTCTGGGTGGCGGATGCCGTTGTGGACTTTACCGCAAAGGAGATTGAGAAGTGCATTGCCGAGCATCCGGAATGTGAAGGCTATCAGATCTCGGTGGAGGCTGTCGGCGAAGGCGATGCGGCAGGCAATATGATCACTGACGTGGAAGCCGGTGCGGATATCTATGGCTTCGCACAGGATCAGATCGCACGTTTGGTAGCGGCCGGCGCTCTGGAAGTCGTGAACCCAGATTTCGAGGCTTCCGTGAAGTCCGAAAATGATGAAGGCTCCATCAAGGCAGCCACGGTCGGAGATCAGCTTTATGCCTATCCGCTGACCTCAGACAACGGCTATTTCCTGTATTATGACAAGAGCGTTGTGAAGGATCCCTCCACTCTGGAAGGCATCATCGCAGACTGCGAAGCGGCGGGCAAGAACTTCTATATGGAAATCAATTCCGGCTGGTATCAGACCGCTTTCTTCTTTGCCACCGGCTGCGACCTTTCCTATGAGACGGACAATGACGGAAACTTCACCAAGGCCAATGTGACCTATGCCACTCCGGAAGGTCTTGAGGCTCTGAAGGCTATCATCAAGCTGAATGGTTCCTCCTCTTTCCAGAACGGTTCCGCTCTTGGCGAAGCGACCAACTGTGCAGCCATCGTGGACGGCACCTGGGACAGCAGTGCAGCTCAGGAACTCTTCGGCGACAACTATGCATGCGCAAAACTTCCGACCTTCAAGGGCGAATCCGGAAAGGATTACCAGATGAGCGGCTTCGGCGGCTTCAAGCTTCTCGGTGTGAAGCCTCAGGAGGACGAAGACAAGCTCATTGCCTGCGACTATATCGCTTATTATCTGGCAAGTGAATCCCAGCTTCCCAGATATCAGGAAGTGGGCTGGGGCCCCTCCAATCTGGCGGCTCAGAACTCGGAGGAAGTGAAGTCAGATGTGGCACTCACCGCCCTTTCCGAACAGCTGAAATATTCCATTCCTCAGGGACAGTATCCGGGAGATTACTGGAATCTGGCCACCTCTCTGGGTGACAGCGTCCGCAACGGCGAGCTTTCCGATGGGAGCAGCGATGATGAACTTATGAGCGCTCTGCAGAGCTTCCAGGATACCTGCATTTCCTACGCCGAGTAACAAAAGAAAAGCATGAAACAGAGTCCGGCAGAAGATTACTCTTTTGTCGGACTTTGCTAAAGTTTCTTCGGGCTCCGCTCTAAGAATGACGGACGTTTGTCATCCTGAGCGGAACGAAGGATCTTATTACAGGGAGGAAAACATGGAAGCTGCTGTAAAAAAGAAAAAAAGCTCCGGCGGGTTAAAAAAATTCGGGGAAGGGTTCAAGAGCATCGGAACTATCTTTGTGAACGGAGACTGGAAAACAAAGGTGTCCTATGTGATAATGGGCTTCGGTCAGATGGCAAGAGGCCAGATCCTGAAAGGGATCCTTTTTCTTCTGATGGAGATCCTCTTTATTGCCTACATGATCTTTTTCGGGGGAAATTATCTTTCTAAATTCGGAACACTGGGAACCGTGGAAACCCATAAGGAAGGACGAAGAACCATCTACGGAGACAATTCTTTCCTGATCCTTTTGTTCGGGATCCTGACCATTCTTGTGATCCTGGGCTTCATTCTGGTCTGGTACTGGAATATCCGGGAAAACGGAAAGGAAGAAGCGATGTTGGCGGAAGGGAAAAAGCTGCCGACAAATAAAAAGGTGTTCATGTCTCTCTTCGATGAACACTTTGACAAAACGCTTCTGGCGCTGCCGGTGGCAGGGATCTTCATCTTCACGGTGGTGCCTATCATTTTCATGATCTGCATCGCTTTCACGAACTATGACGCGAAGCATCAGGCACCTACAAACCTCTTCACCTGGGTGGGCTTTGAAAACTTCAAAAGCCTTCTTTCCTTTGGGACCCAGGGAATGGGCTCCACCTTTGCGCAGGTGCTGATCTGGACTCTGGTCTGGGCTTTCTGTGCCACCTTCATTGATTACTTCCTGGGGCTGGGTGTTGCTATTCTGATCAATAAGAAAGGTGTCCGTTTCAAAAAGCTGTGGCGGACGATCCTGGTGATCACTATTGCAGTGCCCCAGTTTGTATCCCTGTTGTATGTCATGAAGCTGTTCGCCAACGACGGTCTCATCAACGGTTGGCTGATGAAGGCGGGGATCATATCCTCCCCCATCCAGTTCTGGGTGAATCCCATGCTGGCCAGGATCACCATCATCGTGGTGAACATCTGGGTGGGGATTCCCTATATGATGCTGATCTCCACAGGACTTCTGATGAACATTCCGGAGGATCTTTATGAAAGCGCCCGGATCGACGGCGCCACATCAGGGCAGATGTTCAGGCACATTACACTTCCCTATATGCTCTTTGTGACCGGGCCATTCCTGCTCACACAGTTTACCAACAACCTCAACAACTTTAACGTGATCTATCTTCTGACGCAGGGGAAACCTCAGTCCATGAATCTCGCAAACAAGGCGGGGTCCACGGATCTTCTGGTGACCTGGCTTTATAAGATGACGGTGAACGATACGAATTACAAGATGGCGGCGGTCATCGGGATCATGGTCTTTATCGTGACGGCGGTGATCACCATGCTGGTTTACAATCGCCTGCCTTCGGTTCGGGATGAGGAGGGATTCCAATGAGAAAGAGTATTCGAAGAAACAAGAAGCACAGTCTGTCAAAAAAAACCAAGGTGGAAAACTTCTTTGCCTATATTGCGCTGATCCTGATCAGCGTCATCTGGCTGTTTCCTTTCTTCGGGCTTCTGATGCAGAGCTTCCGTTCCTATGATCCGGCAGTGGAATACGGCGGCATGGTGGACTATCTGATCCCGAAGCATTTTTCGCTGGATAACTACAAATTCCTGCTTTCCGGAGATACAAACTTCTTGAAATGGTACGGAAACACGCTGGTCATCGCGATCTTTGTGTCGATCTTCCAGACCATTGTGGTACTATGCGTGAGTTATGCGCTGTCAAGAATGCGGTTTAAGGGAAGAACGCTGCTGATGCGGTTCTGGCTGATCCTCGGGATGTTCCCGGGATTCCTTACCATGATCTGCCTCTATTTCCTTTTGAAGCAGTTCGGCCTGACTCAGGAAGGAGCGGTTCCGGGTCTGATCCTGGTTTCCGTGGCCAGCTCCGGCATGGGTTATTTCGTCTGCAAGGGCTATTTCGACACGATCCCGAAAGCTCTGGATGAAGCGGCGAGGATAGACGGGGCTTCCAGAGCACGAATCTTCTTTACCATGACGATCCCAATGAGCAAACCCATCATCATCTACACGGCTCTTGTGGCGTTTATGGCACCATGGTGCGACTACATCTTTGCCTCTTATGTGGCTTTCGGTCACGATGAAAGCTATAACGTGGCGGTGGCCATGACCAGATGGGTCTGGACCAACGACTATCAGGGCTATTTCACCAGGTTCTGCGCCGGAGGGGTTCTGGTGGCCATCCCGGTGACCGTCCTATTCCTGTTGCTACAGAATTACTATGTGGAAGGCGTGACCGGCGGAGCGGTCAAGGGCTGATGCGCAACCGGTTTCGTTTTCATAAGTTGTTTGCGCTGGCCGCCGTATGCAGCCTTTTGCTCAACGGCTGCGCGAACGCGGGAAAGGTGAGGGAGCCGGAGGAAAACCGCCGCACCTGTTACGAGGTATTCGTTTATTCCTTTGCGGACGGCGACGGTGACGGGATCGGAGATCTCAGTGGCCTTACGGAACGGTTGTCCTATCTTAACGACGGAAAAGACGGATCGGGTGAGGATCTGGAGTTCACGGAGCTCTGGCTGATGCCGGTGTTTCCGTCTCCGACCTATCATAAATATGATACAACGGATTATCTGAATATCGACCCTGCCTACGGGACTCTGCAGGATTTTGACAGGCTTCTTGCAGCCTGCCACCAGAGAAACGTCAAGGTGATCCTGGATCTGGCGCTGAACCATACCTCGGTGGAACATCCCTGGTTTACGGAGCATCCGGAATATTACAACTTTTCCGACGAACCGAAAACGGGTTATGCAAAGCTTTCCGGAAGCGACCGGTATTATGAGGCCAGGTTCTGGGAGGGTATGCCGGATCTGAACCTGGATTCCCCCGGGGTTCGGGAAGAGATCGAAAAGATACTGGAATTCTGGCTGAAGCGTGGGGTGGACGGGTTCCGTTTGGACGCGGTGACGAGCTATTACACAGAGGATACCGGGAAAAATGTGGAGTTTCTGACCTGGCTGAACCGGGAGGTGAAAAAACAAAATCCCGATGCCTATCTGGTGGGAGAGTGCTGGACAGGGCAGGAGACCTATGCCAAATACTATGACAGCGGTGTCGATTCCTTCTTTGATTTTGCGTTTGCCGATCAAGATGGCATCATTGCCAATGTGGTGCGCGGCACGAAGCCTGTTTCGTATTACGCAAAAAGCCTGGAAAAAGAAGAGGCGCTTTACAAAGAACACAATCCTTCATATATCAACGCGCCCTTTTATACCAACCACGATATGGGGCGGAGTACGGGCTACTACGCCTATGATGACGGAACCAGGACGAAATTCGCCGGGGCTTTGAACCTTTTGATGCCGGGGAATGCCTTTCTTTACTATGGAGAAGAGCTAGGAATGAAGGGCTCCGGGAAGGATGAGAACAAACGGGCGCCGATGCAGTGGGGAGAAAATGATCCGATGCTTTGCGCCGGCCCACCTGGCATGGACAGCTTCGAGATGAAATTCGACAGTCTTGACAGGCAGAAAGAAGATCCAGGCTCCATTTTTCATTATTATAAAAATGTGCTCCGCATAAGGAACCGTTTTCCGGTCATCCGGAATGGAAGCACCCATGTGCAGGATGCGCTTACCACGGAAACGGTGTGCGGCTTTACCAGGGAGGCAGAGGGAGAAGGTCGTGTATTGCTTGTGATCAACGGCGGGGAAGAAATGGAAGCGATTTCTCTGTCCGGCACACACTTTACGAAGCTTTCCGATTCGCTTTCGGTATCGGAGCAGGAGGTTGCCATGCAGGGCGATACGGTAATTCTTCCGCCCTTTGGCATTGCAGTATTTGAGGAGGAAAACAATGATTGACTGGCTGAAAAAAGCCGTATTTTATGAGATCTATCCCCAGTCCTTTTATGACAGCAACGGAGACGGGATCGGAGATTTTGGGGGCATCATGAAAAAGCTTGACTATATCAAAGGCCTCGGCGCCAATGCGCTGTGGATCAACCCCTGTTTTGATTCTCCTTTTAAGGACGCAGGATATGATGTCAGGGATTATAAAATGGTTGCAGCACGATACGGCACCAACGAGGATCTTTACGAACTGTTTGCAAAGGCGCACGAAAAGGGGATCCATGTGCTTCTGGATCTGGTGCCTGGGCATACCTCAGAGGAGCATCCCTGGTTTATTCAAAGCGGAAAGGCAAAGCCCAATGAATATTCCGGACGCTTTATCTGGACGGACGGCTGGATCGTGGGCGTGAAGGGACATCCCTATATCGGCGGAGAGTGCGAACGCGACGGCACCTACATGCTGAATTTCTTCAAATGCCAGCCGGCGCTGAATTATGGGTTTTTTAAGCCCCAGGAGCCCTGGCAGAAGCCCATGAACGATCCGGACTGTCTGGCCACAAGAGAAGCCGTGAAGGATGTGATCCGGTTCTGGCTGTCCAAAGGATGTGACGGCTTCCGTGTGGATATGGCGGATTCCCTCGTGAAGGATGATGATGAAAACAAGACCGGCACCTGCGCCGTATGGCGTGACATTTTTGCCTCCGTTCGTAAGGATTTCCCCGAAGCCGCTTTTGTGGCAGAATGGAATAACACCGGGCAGGCCATTATTTCCGCGGGCTTTGACATGGATTTCTTCCTGAACTGGGGAGGCAACGGCTATAATACGCTGCTTCGGGACTATGAGACCCCCGGCGGCGATCACAGCTATTTCAAAGCGGACGGAGACGGAGACATTACAAGATTTTTAAGGGAATATCTGCCGAGATACGAGATGGCAAAGGACAGGGGTTACATCTCACTTTTGAGCTGCAACCATGATACGCCGCGGCCGAGAAGGACTCTGTCTCCCGAAGAGCTGAAGCTGGCCTATGCCGTGCTTTTTACCCTGCCGGGGGTGCCCTTCCTGTATTACGGGGACGAAATCGGGATGCGGTATCTCGACATTCCCACAAAAGAGGGCGGTTATACCCGCACCGGTACCCGGACTCCCATGCAGTGGAAGATGGGTAAGAACCTTGGCTTTTCTACGGGCGATGAAAAGGATCTGTATCTTCCGGTGGACAGCGCTGCGGATGCGCCTACGGTGGAGGCATCGGAAGCCGATCCGGATGCGCTCCTGCATGTGGTACGACGGGTCTTTACACTGCGCCAGGAAAGCACGAATTTTGATGCGGACAGTCCGTTTTCGGTGCTGGTTCAGGCAAAAGACAAGCCTTTTGTCTACACGCGCGGCAATGCAGTCTGTGCGGTGAATCCATCGCAAAAGGAGATGACGCTGACGATCCCGGAGATTTCCGGGAAAGCAATCCTTTATGTCATCGGAAAAGCGGAGTGCATAGAAGAGTCACTTACCATTGGAGGCGGGAGCTTTGTGATTTTGGAGTAAACGAAGAATATGCAGGAATATGGTTTTAAAGAATATATCCCTAAAAGGATAAAAAGAGGACATCTTAAACTGGGTGGAGTAAACCCGGGAGGAGAACGGATCGATGTCAACAGTCTTTATATTGAGAGGGGAGGCAGACCGGTGATCGACGTGATGGGAGAGTATCACTTTTCCAGAGATCATGCCGAAAACTGGTATGGTGAACTTTGCAAAATGAGGGCTGGCGGTGTAACGATCGTTGCCTCGTATCTGTTCTGGATCTATCACGAGGAAGTGGAAGGAGAGTTCTGCTTTGACGGCGATCTGGATATCCGAAGATTTGTAGATGACGCAAAAAGGGCGGGCCTTTTTGTGATCTTACGTATCGGACCGTGGGCTCACGGCGAGTGCAGAAATGGCGGCTTCCCTGACTGGCTGATGAAAAAACCATATAAACTTCGTGACAACAACGACGGATATATGGAAAAAGCTAGGCTGTGGTATAAAAGGATCTTTAACGAGGTAAAAGGAACCTTTTATAAGGATGGCGGACCGGTTATCGGAATTCAGCTTGAAAATGAGCTTGTTGATAATGCGGATCACCTTCTGGCGTTGAAAAAGCTTGCAGTTGACATAGGTTATGATGTTCCGCTTTACACAGTGACGGGATGGAATTCCCTGTATGGGGCAAAAATACCGACGTCGGAGGTGCTTCCGGTGTTTGCGGCATACGTGGATGCTCCATGGGAGGATGGAACGGAAAAGCTGCCGCCATCGTGGCACTATGTATTTGACAACACGAGAAACGACGCGGCGGTGGGAAAGGACCTGATAAAGGAAAAATCCGATGATGGATGGGTGCTGCCTTATGATGACTATCCCTTTGCGACGTGTGAACTGGGAGCGGGGCTGCCTTTTACGCATCACAGGCGGCCGATCGTAAATGGTATGGACGCCTATGCGCTTTCTCTGGTAAAACTCGGCTGCGGAAATAACCTTGTCGGATATTATATGTATCATGGCGGGAAAAACAGGATCGGCAAACTTTCGACCTTTAACGAATCAAAAGCTACGGGATATCCAAACGATTATGCCATCCTGAATTACGATTTTCATACGGCGCTGACGCAGTATGGAAGGGCAAGGGAGCAATATGGACTATTGAATCTTCTGCATCTTTTTGTGGGGGATTTCGGAGACATCCTTGCACCTATGGAGTATGTTGCATCCGAATTCCCCGTGAAAGCAGATGACACAGCAAGTCTCAGATATGCCATGAGGACCGATGGCAGATCCGGTTTTGTTTTTATAAATAACTATGCCAGACAGCTGGAGCTGTCTGCTAAAGAAGCTGTGGTGCTGGATACAAAAACGGTACGGTTTCCTGCGAGAAATATTGAGAGCGGTGCTTCGTTTTTTATGCCTTTTCAAATGAGTCTGTCCGATGACGTTACTCTGAGATACGCAACCGCACAGCCTCTTTGCAGGGATGGTGATGTATATTTCTTTATGAAGATCAACGGGATCGAAGCAGAGTATTGTTTAGAGGATGGACGGATCCTTAAAGAGGACGACTTTTCTGTGGACGGAATCCGGGTTATGACTGTACCAATGTCGGACGCGATCTTCATGCGTCGGCTTAAAGGGAAAATCCATATTGGAGATGGGGTAAACCTGTACGAGCAGGATGAAGAGATTCGGTCGATTGAAGACGGTTCCTTTTCATACAG